>RCUL01000314.1_pt1 | contig 29555 bp, 30 predicted proteins | sample 2167521 | NCBI WGS metagenome assembly RCUL01 (sample SAMN09932745, study PRJNA488358) | compost metagenome | feature: garden; material: soil; isolation source: compost soil in acetic acid-enriched culture | place: Germany: Experimental Botanical Garden Goettingen | collected 2016-01-27
GTTCATCACCAGCGTCGACGTCAACACCCTGCCCCGGCGCATCTGGGGTGGCCTGCGGGACAACGTCGACCCCAGCGTGGCTGCCATCTCGGTGCTGCTGATCGGCGTCACCCTGCTGGTACTCTGCACGCGGCTGCTGTTCCAGTACCTGGCGGCGCGCAAGGCCAGGGAGGCAGCGACGAGGACGGCCACGGCGCCGGCCTGATGGAAAAAAGCCCGGACAATGTCCGGGCTTTTTTGTGCCTGTTGCGAGGCTTGCAAGGAGCCTTGTGGGGGCGATTTCAATCGCTGAGCGGACCGCAGGTGCGCCCTGCTGCCTCAATCGGGGCAGCTGCGCTGCCCTTGGCGAATGAATTCGCCCCCACAGGAAAACAGCCCTGGGCCGCCCCGGATCAATCCCGAAACGACGGATCGATCCGCTCCAGCCGCCGCAATTCGGCCTGCCACACCAGGTCCACGCTTTCCAGGTGATAACGGTCGTTGTTCAATTGCCGCGCGGTGTACTCGCAGGCATCGTGGTCCGGGACTATCAGCGGCCGTCCGGCCTTCATGGCTTCCAGCTGGATGCGGCAGGCCTGGTCCAGGTAGTACATCAGGAAATAGGCCTCGGCCACGCTACGCCCCACGGTGAGCAGGCCATGGTTGCGCAGGATCATCGCCTTGCTGCCGCCCAGGGCGGCGACGATACGCGCGCGCACCTCCAGGTCCAGCGGCACGCCCTCGTAGTCGTAGTAGGCGATGCGCTCATAGAAGGTCATGTTGGTCTGGTTCAGCGGCAGCAGGCCTTCCTCCAGTGCCGCCACCGCCATGCCGGCCAGGGTGTGGGTGTGCATGACGCAGACGGCGTCGTGGCGGTGCATGTGGATGGCGCTGTGGATGGTGAAACCGGCCGGGTTCACCTCGGGCGCGCTGGGCTCCAGCTTGTTCCCCTCGACGTCGATGGGGACCAGGTTGGAGGCCGTGACTTCCTCCGGGCGCAGGCCGTACTGGTTGATCAGGAAGGCGGGGGCTTCTCCGGGCAGGCGCACGGAAATGTGCGTGAAGACCTGGTCGCTCCAGCCATTGAGATCCAGCAGCCGGTAGGCGGCGGCCAGGTCGGTGCGCAGTTGTTGTTCTGTGGTGTTCATCGGGTCTCCCGCAGGCATGTGTTGTGATCGGGCGGAGACTAGAACCGCTTGTTGGCCGCGCGATATCGATTTATCGTCCCGGCACTCATTCCAATATGTAATGAACTGCCATGCGCCGACTCCCCAGCATGATCTCCCTGACCTGCTTCGCCGCCTTCGCCCGGCACATGAGCGTCACCCGTGCCGCCGAAGAACTCAGCCTGACCCAGGGCGCCGTGAGCCGGCAGATCAAGAACCTCGAAGAGATGCTCGGCCGCCCGCTGGTGGAGAAGGTCCGCCAGCGCCTGCTGCTGACCGAGGAAGGCCGGCGCTATGTGGAAGAAATCAGCCCCTTGCTGGACCAGCTTGAAGCTGCCACCCAGCGCATCGCCGGCAGTCGATCCGGCCGCCTGCGGATCGGTGCCGAGCCGTCGCTGACCACCCGCTGGCTGCTGCCGAAGCTCAAGGAATACGGGCAACTGCATCCCGGTCTCGAACTGCAGGTGATGAGCGACCTGCAGCGGCTCTACGAACAGCTGGACGGCTTCGAACTCGCCATCCTCTTCGGCGACGGCCACTGGCCGGGTTTCGAAGCGCGGCGGCTGATGAGCGGGGAAATGGTCGCGGTCTGTACCCCGGACCTGCTCCAGCGCCACGGCCCGGTCATCGAACCACGGGACATCCTGCGCTATCCCCTGCTCCACCACAGCGCCCTGGCCGCCCTGGGCAAGTCCTCCACCCAACTCTGGCTGCTGGACGCCGGCCTATCGGCCAAGGAAATCGATGCCCTGCCCGGCCAGCGCCTGGAGCACTTCCAATTCGTCCTCGACGCCGCCCTGCATGGATTGGGTATCACGGTGCTGCCGCGCTACTTCGTCGCGCCGGAGGTGGAAGCCGGCCGGCTGGTCGTCGCCAGCGCCGAGCCGCTGGCGTGCGGGGACTATTACCTGGTCTGGCCCGAGGGCTGTCGTGATGCACGGGTCAAGGCGTTTGCGCAGTGGTTGCTCGCGGAGTAGTGAGCTGCTTGCTCTTCTGTGGGGGCGAATTCATTCGCGAAGCGGACCGCAGGTTCGCCCCTGAGGGCGCTGCCCTAAGCGAATGAATTGGCTATGTCTGCGTTAAGTGTTGGGATGTGGCGCAAAGGCCCGTAGGGTGGGCTTCAGCCCACCATCGGAGGTCAGCGTGGGCTAAAGCCCACCCTACGAGGCTGCACTGACTCCCTGTGGGAGCGAATTCATTTGCGAAAGGACCGCGCAGCGGTCCCTGATCCGGAAAGGCAGGTCTTCGACCTGCTTCGCGATTGAAATCGCTCCTACAAGGTCGGAGTGCCCAACGCAGTCGACTCCCGCGCCACCAGCTCGCTGCCCACATCCACCAGCGCCTCCCAGGCCTGCTCGCCGCGGATGCGCTGGCAGAGCAGCTCCACCGTGGCATTGGCCACGTGCTCGGCGGGGATGCGCACGGTGGTCAGCGATGGCATCGCCACCCGCGCGATGGGCAGGTCGCCGAAGCCGCAGATGCCCAGCTCGCCCGGCACCTCGATACCCAGGCGCTGGCAGGTGAAGAGCGCACCGATGGCCGGCATGTCGTTGGTGAAGAAGGCGCTGTCGCAGTCGATCTCGCCCCGGGCGAAGCGCTGGATGACATCCACGCCGTCGTCGATATGCGGCACGGGCGAGGTGTTCAAGCGCAGGGGTTCGATACCCAGCCCGGCCATCACCGCCTCACGGAAGCCGGCGAAACGCAGGTTCTCGCGGTCGTCGTCGTAGCCGAAGAAGGCCGGCTTGCGATAGCCGCACTCCACCAGGTGGCGGCCGGCGGCGGCCCCGGCGGCCCAGTTGGAGAAGCCCACCACCTGCCCCACTGGCTGGCGCGGCGACTCGCCCTCGGGCAGGTCCCAGAGCTCGATCAGCGGGATGTCGGTGGCTTGCAGCAGTTCCAGGGTTTCCGGCGCGTGGTAGCCGTAGGCGAGGATCAGGCCGTCCAGCTGGCGGCCGAGGAAGGCCCGCAGCAGCTTGCCCTCCTCTTCCTGGGAGAAGCGGGTTTCACCGATCAGCAGATGGTAGCCGGCGCGGGCCAGGCCCTGCTGGAGGGTCTCGATGGTGGAGGCGAGGATTGGATTGGTGATGGTGGTGATCAGCGCGCCGATGATGCCGCTGCGCCGGGTCACCAACTGGCTGGCGGCCAGGTTGGGCACGTAGCCCAGCTCGCGCACCGCCTGCTCGACCTTCAGCCGCGTCTGTTCCGAGACCACGTCCGGCTTGGACAGGGCCCGCGACACGGTCATGCCGGAAACTCCGGCGAGGCGGGCGACGTCCTGCAGCGTGGGCTTGCTCTTGCTCGACATCCTGGCCTCTGGCGCCTCGTGGTGAGCGGGGCATTATCCCTGAACTGCCGCGCTTGGGTGCAAATCCCTGTGGGGGCGATTTCAATCGCTGAGCGGACCGCAGGTTCGCCCTGCTGACTCGATTGGGGCAGCTGAGCTGCCCTTAGCGAATGAATTCGCCCCCACAGAAAAGCCGCGGCCGCGCCTGGGTCAGGCGAGGAACTCCGCATGCTCCCACACCTCGATCACCGTCGGACGATCGGCCTTGGCGGCGGTCTGCAGCAGTTCGGCCAGGTGCTCCAGGCTCTCAGCCTTCTCGGCGTTGCAGCCGAAGGCGCGGGCCAGGCCCTGGAAGTCCGGGGTGTAGATGTCGACGCCGATGGTGGGGATGTCGCGGTTCTTCATGTAGCGCTTGATCTCGCCGTAACCGCTGTTGTTCCACAGCAGCACGATGATCGGCGCGCCGGCTTCCACGGCCGAGGCCAGTTCGGGCAGGGTGAACTGGATGCCGCCGTCGCCGATCAGGGCGATAACCGGGCGCTGCGGCGCGGCCAGCTTGGCGCCGATGGCCGCCGGCAGGCCGTAGCCGAGGGTGCCGTAGCCGGTGGCGGAGTTGAACCAGCTGCGCGGGCGAGTGGCCTCGAACAGGTGGTTGCCGGAATACACCGGCTGGGTGGAGTCGCCGGCCACGATCAGGTCCGGCAGGGTCCGCTGCAGGGTTTCCAGCACCTTGCGCTGGCCGTTCCAGGCCTCCGGCCACTGGGCGTCCAGTTGCTCGCGAACCGCCGCGGCGCGCTGCGAACCGGCGCTCTCGGCGCTGAACGCGGCGCCCTGCCCCAGGGCATCCGCCAGCGCCTTCATCGCCATGCCGGCATCGCTGAGGATGGCCACGTCGGCCGGGTAGTTGCGGTTCAGTTGCTCGGCGTCGATGTCCACGCGGATCAGCGTGCTCTCGATGCGGAAGTTGCCATCGAACACCACGTCATAGTCGGTCTCGCCCAGCTCGGTGCCGATGGCCAGGATCACATCGGACTCCAGCACCATCTGCCGCACCGGCACCCAGGCCTGGTTGCAGCCCAGGGCCAGCGGGTGGTCCTTGGGCAGCACACCCTTGGCATTGATGGTGTAGGCGGTCGGGGCATCCAGGGCCTCCACCAGGCGCTGGGCATCGGCGCCGGCGTCGGCACAGCCGCCGCCCAGCAGCACCAGCGGGCGCTTGGCGTTCTTCAGCAGGTCGGCGGCGGCGGCGATGGCCTCGGCAGCCGGCCCCGGACGGCTCGGCAGCGCGCCCAGCTTGCGGCGCACGTGGTCGGCCGGGGCGGTGATCACGTCGATCGGAATCTCGATATGCACCGGGCGCGGACGGGCGCCGTTGAACACGGCGAAGGCGCGGGTCAGCACTTCCGGCAGTTCGTCCGGGCGCATCAGGGTATGGCTGAAGGCGGCGACGCCGGACACCAGGTTGCTCTGGGACGGCAGCTCGTGCAGGCGGCCGCCGCCCATGCCCAATTGCTCGCGGTTGTTGACGCTGGAGATCACCAGCATCGGGATGGAGTCGGCGTAGGCCTGGCCCATGGCGGTGGTGATGTTGGTCATGCCCGGGCCGGTGATGATGAAGCACACGCCCGGCTTGCCGGAAACGCGCGCGTAGCCATCGGCCATGAAGCCGGCGCCCTGCTCGTGGCGCGGGGTCACGTGACGGATGCGGGTGTTCGGCAGGCCGCGATACAGCTCCACCGTATGTACACCGGGGATACCGAACACGGTATCCACGCCAAAGCCTTCCAGCAGCTCAACCAGCAGCTCTCCGCAGGTCAACATGGGCAATTCTCCAGGGGATGTGGATCAGGATGGGCGCTACTCTAACATCACTTTGTTAGCGCTAACATAGTTTTTGTCGGAATTGTCCGACGAGCGTGTAGCGAGGGTGAGCCCTGGCCTGTGGGAGCGATTTCAATCGCGATGCAGGCCGAAGGCCTGCCCTGCACTTCCAGGGGACGGCTTCGCCGTCCATTCGCGAATGAATTGGCTAGCGGTGCGTCAAGTGTTGGGAGGTGGCGTAGAAACCCCGGGTGGAAATCCCGGTGACGCATTTCCGTCAGAAAGCCGGTGGATGGAAGAGCGCTATTTGCCCTACGGACTGGTGGCGGTGATGAGGGTGGCGCCCCTTTCGACAGCGGAAGCGGGGCGCCGCATGCCTTTACTGGTAGAGCACCGTGAATTGCATGGCCGCCTCGAAGTTGCCGGCGGTGGCTTCTTCTTTGTCTTTGCCGTGTGGTATCAGATATACCGTCTCAAACTTCACCTTCTCTTCCTCCTTTCTAAAAATATATATATCGCTGTCGGGAAAAAGCGTCTTCCCGTCGATACGGACGTATTCCCAACGATTCCCCCCCCTATCCGCTAATAAACCCAGTGCGACATTCTTGGCAGGGTCACTGGCCGCCATGTTGTCCAGAAACTCAGAAGCATAGCCAGAGACCGTGCCGCTGTTGGCGGCCTGGAAGATGAGCCTCACCCGGGTGAGGACACCCGGGCAGTTTTTCAGATCGATGTCGAACTTACCGCCTCCCCCCCTCAGATTCTTCACGTCCTCTAGCTGGACAGACTGAAGAATCACGGTCGCCGGATTGGGCGCCTCCACACCCCCGACCGAGACAGTGCAGGTGGTACCTTTCACCGCCCCTTCGAACTGCAGGACGCTGCTGGCCGGCGAGGCCAGGGCCAGTTGGCTGGAGGCGGCGGCCAGGGCCGCCAGGGAAAGTCGCGTGAACCACATGGGGGAACTCCTTGTTTCCGGGGCTGGTCATGCCGGGCCGTATGGCCCGGCGGAGACGCCGGCGAACGCCGCCTCCTCGTTTCCATGGAGCCGGCAGTCTATTCAGGCGGATGACTGGCCCACCATCCCCGCCCGGCCCCGGGTGTTTGTAGGAAAGGTCCATTCCGCCCAGGCCATGGATAGCCTGTACGAGGGTGAGCACTGTTCCTGTGGGGGAGTTCATTCGCGAAGCGGACCGAAGGTTCGCCATTCGGCCTTGCAGGGGGCCGCTGCGCTGCCCATAGCGAATGAATTCGCCCCCACAGAAAAGCGATCGAGGCCGAGGCATTGTCCCTGTAGGAGCGAATTTATTCGCGAAGCGGACCGAAGGTTCGCCCTTCGGCCTTGCAGGGGGCCGCTGCGCCGCCCTTTTGCGAATGAATTCACTCCCACAATGTCACCGAGAGGGAAGTCAGCCGAGGAATAGCCGGCAGGCCGGGTTATCGCTCTCGTCCCAGTAGGGGTAGCCGATATCCTCCAGGGCCGCGCGCACCGCGTCGCGCTCCTGCGGCGGTACCGCCAGGCCCGCCAGCACGCGGCCGTCGGCGGCGCCGTGGTTGCGGTAGTGGAACAGGGTGATGTTCCAGCGCCCGCCGAGCTTGTCGAGGAAGTTGAACAAGGCGCCCGGACGCTCGGGAAACTCGAAACGCAGCAGCATCTCGTCACCGGTCTGCGGCGCCCGGCCACCCACCATGTGGCGCACATGCAGCTTGGCCAGTTCGTTGTCGGTCAGGTCCAGCACCGGGAAGCCTTGCGCCTGCAGGTTCTCCACCAGCGTCGCGCGCGGATCGGTGAGCGGATGGGTCTGCACGCCGACGAAGATGTGCGCCTCATCCCCGCTGTTGTAGCGGTAGTTGAACTCGGTGATCTGCCGCCGCCCCAGGGCCTCGCAGAAGGCCTTGAAGGCGCCGGGCCGCTCGGGCAGGGTCACGGCGATGATCGCCTCGCGCTTCTCGCCCAGTTCGGCGCGCTCGGCCACATGGCGCAGGCGGTCGAAGTTGATGTTGGCGCCGGAATCGATGGCCACCAGGGTCTGCCCGCGCACGCCGCCCCGCTCCACATACTTCTTGATCCCCGCCACAGCCAGGGCGCCGGCCGGCTCGGTGATGGAGCGGGTGTCGTCGTAGATGTCCTTGATCGCCGCGCAGATCTCATCGCTGCTCACTGTCAGTACTTCATCGACGAAATGCCGGCAGACCTCGAAGTTGTGCGCGCCGATCTGCGCCACCGCCACCCCATCGGCGAACAGCCCGACCTGGCTGAGCACCACGCGTTCGCCGGCGGCCAGCGCGGCCTGCAGGCAGTTGGAGTCCTCCGGCTCGACACCGATCACCTTCACTTCCGGGCGCAGGTATTTCACGTACGCGGCGATGCCGGCGATCAGGCTGCCGCCCCCTACCGGCACGAAGATGGCGTCCAGCCGGCCGGCGTGCTGGCGGAGGATTTCCATGGCCACCGTGCCCTGGCCGGCGATCACGTCCGGATCGTCGTAGGGCGGCACGAAAGTCAGGCCCTGCTCTTGCGCCAACTTCAACGCGTGGGCCAGGGCATCGGGGAAGGCGTCGCCGTGCAGCACCACCTTGCCGCCTCGGGAGCGTACGCCCTGCACCTTGAGTTCCGGCGTGGTGCGCGGCATCACGATGGTGGCCTTCACCCCCAGCTCCCGCGCGGCCAGGGCCAGGCCCTGGGCGTGGTTGCCGGCGGAGGCGGCGATCACCCCGCGGGCGCGCTCTTCCTCGCTCAGTTGCACCACCCGGTTGTAGGCGCCGCGGATCTTGAAGGAATAGACCGGCTGCAGGTCCTCGCGCTTGAGCAGCACCTGGTTGCCCAGCCGCTCGCTGAGCTGGCGGGCGGGCTGCAGGGGCGTTTCGATGGCCACGTCGTACACTGGCGCGGCGAGGATCTTGCGCACGTAGTGCTTGAGCAGGCCTTCGCGCCCATCCAGCGGGCGCTCGGTGAGGGGGTCGGCGGATCGGGGGGTGAAGGTGGTCATGCTGGGCTCCTGGTCTTGATTTTTTCGCCCAGGAGACAGAAGGAAGAAACCCGCCTCGAGGGCGGGTTTCTGTTTGGTCGTCGGCTAACCCGCCACTGCTGGAATGGCGGTAATAATCGCGGGGCCGGACAACCAAGGGGATTTAGTCATGGCCGGCAAAATAGAGGGGCACGGTCCTTCAGGTCAAGCACCAATTTCATACCGGCAGCTTTAGGTCGGTCCTTCAGACGTGGTCCCGTACCAACCGCAGCTCGGCCGCGTCCTGGTTCATTCGCTGGATCACATTGAACAATTGCTGCTTCAAGGATTCGTCGCCGATGCGGTCGGCGGCGCGCATCACGGCGACGGCGGCAGCCTCGTTGTTCATGGCCACGGCGTCCAGGGTCTTGCGGAAATGCTTCAGGGTACGGGTCACGACAGGAGTCCTTCCAAAATCTGCGTGCACCCTATTAGATGTATATTTCCTTTTGATTTCAGTGCCTTGGATCAATGCTTCGGTCCGACTAATTTGACGTTGCCGCTGCCATTCACCAAGCTACCCGGCTTCTGCTCTTCACCAGGAACATCACGACGTGATTGCCCCCCTCTTCCGCCGGGGCCGGCTGGCGCTGTGCGTCGCCGCCCTGCTCACCCTGGTCGCCGGTTGCGACAAGGAACCCGCCAAGCCCGAGCCGCCCAAGGTCGAAACCTACAGCAAGGCCGGCTGGGACGAACTGCCGGTCACCAGCGACGCCGACCTGCTCGCCGGTTTCAACGCCTGGCGTTCGGCCTGCGCGCGCCTGGCCAAGGACCCGGTCTGGGCCGCCACTTGCACCAGTGCCGCCCAACTGCCCCAGGACGCAGCGGCCATCCGCCCCTGGCTCAAGGCGCAACTCGAGGTCTACAGCCTGCGCAATTCGCGCAACAGCCCCCAGGGCCTGATCACCGGCTACTACGAACCGGTCTACGCCGGCAGCCTGGAGCGCGGCGAGCAGACCCAGGTGCCGGTCTACGGCATCCCGGAGGACATGGTGGTGGTAGCGCTGGACAGCCTCTACCCCGAACTCAAGGGCAAGCGCCTGCGCGGCCGGCTGGAAGGCCGCTTCCTCAAGCCTTATGACGACGCCGCCACCATTCGCGAACAGGGCATCAAGGCGCCGGTGCTGGCCTGGCTGCGGGATCCGATGGACCTGCAGTTCCTGCAGATTCAGGGCTCCGGCCGAATCCAGCTGGAGAACGGCCGTCAGTTGCGCATCGGCTACGCCGACCAGAACGGCCACCCCTATCGCCCCGTGGGCCGCTGGCTGGTGGAGCAAGGCCAGCTGAAGCAGGAAGAGGTCAGCATGGGCAGCATCCGCGGCTGGGCCGAGGCCAATCCGCAGCGGGTGCCGGAACTGCTGGCGAGCAACCCGAGCTTCGTCTTCTTCGGCCTCAACCCGGACAGCAACGAAGGCCCGCGCGGCTCCCTCAACGTGCCCCTGACCTCCGGCTACAGCGTCGCCATCGACCGCAAGGTGATTCCGCTCGGCAGCCTGCTGTGGCTGTCCACCACGCGCCCCGACGGCAGCCCGGTGATCCGCCCGGTGGCCGCCCAGGACACCGGTGGTGCCATTGCCGGCGAAGTCCGCGCCGACCTGTTCTGGGGAACCGGTGCCGAGGCTGGCGAGCTGGCCGGCAACATGAAGCAGCAGGGCCGGATCTGGCTGCTCTGGCCCAAGGGCGCAGCCCTGCCGAACGCGGCGCCGACCGCTGCACAAGGAGCCAAGCCATGACCCTGACCATCCGCCCGGAAACGCCCACCGATATCCCGGCCATCGAGCGCCTGACCGCGGAGGCCTTCCTGCATGCCGCCCATCGCAGCGGCACCGAGCAGTTCATCGTCAACGCACTGCGCCGTGCCGGGCAGCTGTCCGTCTCGCTGGTGGCCCTGGACGACGGCGAACCGGTCGGCCATGTGGCGCTGTCGCCAGTGGGCATATCCTCCGGCGCCACGGGATGGTACGGCCTCGGCCCCATCTCGGTGACGCCCGGGCACCAGGGCGAGGGCATCGGCTCGCGCCTGATGGAGGCGGCCCTGGCCGAGCTGCGCGACCTGGGCGCCGAAGGCTGCGTGCTGCTGGGCGATCCCGGCTACTACAGCCGCTTCGGCTTTGTCGTTCGCCCCGGCCTGGTGCTGCCCGGCGTGCCTGCCGAGTACTTCCAGGCGCTCTCCCTGCACGGCAACTGGGCCGAGGGCGAGGTGAGCTACCACGCGGCATTCGACGCCACCGCCTGAGGGTCGAGGTGGCGGGAATCAGCGCCCGGCGGTCGAATGGCCAATCCCAGCGGCGCGCCACCCGATGCGAAAAGCATGCATTCTGAAATTGCTCTTGGTTGATGGAGCTTGGCCGTTACGGAATGCAGTGCCGGAATGCGCCTTGGCTCCGTGACGGCCCTTTTTGCCCGCGATCCCGCCAGCCGACCTTACCGACGCGCCGGCTTGCTTTCTGCCGATTCTGCGGAACACTTCACCCCTGACGGTTTCGCGGCGCAACGCCCATCGAGGTGAGCAATGGCAGATTCGATCACGCCCTTCCTGATGTTCACGGGCCAGGCCCAGGCGGCGATGGAGTTCTACGTCTCGCTGTTCCCGCACTCACGCATCATCCAGGCCAGCTACTACGCCGCGGGCGAGCCGGGCCCGGCCGGTACGGTGAAGGTCGCGGCCTTCGCCATCGCGGGCCGCGAGTTCATGTGCTCGGACAGCCCGGTGCAGCACGCCTTCTCCTTTACCCCATCGAGTTCGATCTTCGTCGAGTGCGAATCCGCCGAGGAACTGGAGCGGGTTTTCGGCGCGCTGTCCCAGGGCGGCGAAGTGCTGATGCCCCTGGACGACTACGGCTTCAGCCGACGCTTCGGTTGGCTGAATGATCGTTTCGGCGTGTCCTGGCAGCTCAACCTGGCCGCCTGAACGCCGCGGGCGCGGAGCGGACTTCAGCGCGACTCGTGGTGCCGGTACAGCGTCAGGCCCAGGGCGAGCAGCGCCAGCATGCCGGCGCAGCTGCGGTTGATCCACTGCATCACCCGCGAGGAAAACCGGCGCATCGCGTGTCGCCCGCCGAGGGCATAGAGGCTCATCATTGCGCAGTCGACCAGTGCGCTGGTCAGGGCGAGGATCGCGTACTGCGGCGCGACCGGTTCCGTGGGCTGGATGAACTGCGGCAGGAAGGCCGAGTAGAACAGCAGGCCCTTGGGGTTCGACAGCCCGACGATGAGCGCCCGCAGGAAGGCCGAACGCCCGGTCGTCGCGTTCGCCACGGCGGTTTCGGCCAGAGGCCGGGTCGGCGCCCGCCAGAGGCCCCAGGCCAGGTACAGCAGGTAGGCCGCACCCACCCACTTCACCAGCGAGAACAACTGCTCGGACGCCTGCAGCAAGGCGCCCAGGCCACAACCGACCGCGCCGATCAGCAGCAGGTCCGACAGCGCCGCGCCGGCCATGCCGAACGACGCCACGCGCATCCCATGGGAAGCGCCATTGCTGAGCGCCAGCAACATGGCCGGCCCGGGAGTCATCGCCACCGCGCTGAACGCGACGACATAGAGAGCGAGTGCAGAGGCGTCCATCGAGCGTTATCTCCGATGCCCCGGAGGGCCATGCATGAAGTGGGCTGGGTCAGGCTTCGATCCGTACCGCGTCGGCGGGAACGACGGCAGCCCGTACGCCGAAGCTGCTCATATTGCCGAGGGTGGTGTTGTGGTGGGCGATGATCTGCGCCGCCGCGAGTACGCCGTTGTCCAGGGTCGAATGGGCGTCGGCCACCAGGACCACCTCGTAGCCCAGCGCCAGGGCGCGGCGAACCGTGGTGTCGACGCAGAAGTCGCTCTGCGCGCCACAGACGATCAATCGCCTGATTCCTCGTTCCTGGAGCGTCTGGTGCAGCGCGGTGTTGTGGAAGGAGTCCGGCGTGGTCTTGCGCACCCGGATGTCGCCCGGCATTGCCGCAAGCGTCTCGGCGAGCTGCCAGCCCTCGCTGCCGAAGCGGAAGGCGCCGCTGGCCTCTTCATGCTGGATCAGGAATACCGGCGCGCCGGCATCCCTGGCCCGCGCGGCGAGGGTGTTGATCCGCTCGATGACCCGTTCGATCTCGAAGGCGGCCTCGTCGCCGACACTGAGCGCGCGCTGGACGTCGATGATCAGGAGTGCGGTGGTCATGGGTGCCTTCCTTGAGGAGAAAGGCGCAGCTTAAAGGGATGGCTTGGTGAAGTGCCAGCCGTTGGCACCATCGCTTCTTGGGAATTCCGCGATGGAGATTTTTTTTGCTACTGTCGCCCGCAACGATTTCCGGCGGCCCATGCCACCGCCCCCGAACCATCGAGGTAACCCGTGCCAACCCACATCCACTCCCGGGACCTTCGCGTCGAGACCGGCCACGGCGGGCTCTTCGCCTGCATCTGGAGCAGCGACCCGCAAGGCCTGTCCGCCGAGGATGCGCCCATCGTCCTGTTCCATGACTCCCTCGGCTGCGTCGAGCTGTGGCGCGACTTCCCCGCCCAGCTCGCCGCCGCCACGGGCAGGGCGGTCGTCGCCTACGACCGGCTCGGCTTCGGCCGGTCGGACGCCCACCCCGGGGAGTTGTCGGTCGGCTTCGTCGGCAACGAGGCGCAAGGCGCCTTCTCGGCGCTGAAGGAGCAACTGGGCATCGGCCACTTCATCGCCTTCGGCCACAGCGTCGGCGGCGGCATGGCCGTGCACTGCGCCGACCGCCATCGGACCCAGTGCCAGGCACTGATCACCGAGTCGGCCCAGGCCTTCGTCGAAGACCGCACGCTGGCAGGCATCCGCGCAGCCAAACAGGGGTTCCAGGCGGAGGGCCAACTGCAGCGGCTGAGCAGGTACCACGGCGACAAGGCGCGCTGGGTGCTGGATGCCTGGACCGAAACCTGGCTATCGCCGGCATTCGCCGGCTGGCACCTGGAAGCCGAGGTGCGACGGCTGGACTGCCCGGTCCTGGCGATCCACGGCGAACAGGACGAATTCGGCTCGGCCGCCCACCCCCATCGGATCGCACAGCTCACGGGGAATCACTCCCAGGTGCTGCTGATCGATGACTGCGGCCATGTGCCCCACCGGGAAAACGCCGGCCTGGTGCTCCAGGCCGTGGGGGACTTTCTCCGCTAGGCGGCCGGCCGCTACATCGACAACAGGTGACCGACCCGCGGACCGACGCGGCCCTGCAGTACATCCTGGTAGGCGGAGACCACCGCCGCCGCCCCGTGGCCATATTCGAGCACCAGCCACTGCTGGGTGTAGTCGGCGAATGCCTGCCAGCGCTCCATCAGCGCCTTCTGGAAGGCCTGGCCGCCCACCTCCTGGATGAGCCGCTGCGCCTCCTTCGGGGCGAAGAACACCGTCGGCTTCGGTCCCGGCAGTTCGGCGCCGCGCCCCTGGCGCTGGTTCCAATGGGAGGCGCCGACCATGCAGCTGTACTTCAGTGCCGGCGCCAGCTGTCCGTGCAGCCGCGTCAGCAGTTGGCCGTTACCCGCGAAATCCACCAGCAGCGAAGGCCGCTCGCCCTCCAGCTGGGCCAGTTCGTCGTAGCTCAGCACCCGGTCATAGCAACTCAGCATCTCGACGAAGGCCTTGTTGCCGGCCGAGGTCAGGCCGATCACCTGGTAGTCCGTGCCACGGGACTTGCGGCTGCGCGTCAGCAGGTAGGCCATGCCGATGGCGGTCTTGCTCGATGCGCTGGTCACCACCAGGTCTTCGGCACCGAAGAACTGCTGCGCGGCGAAGAAACCGTCCAGCAGGAAGGAGGTGGTGAACAGCGGGCGCAGCAGCATCTGCAGCGCTTCGGTATCGCCGCGATAAAGGCCGTCGCTGGCGCAATTCAGGTACTGGTTGTAGAGCGGCGGCAGGCCTTGGCGATGCGCCGCGGCGTCGATGAAGCCGCTGGGCTGCACCTTGTCCGGCGTCACCCGCAGGTGGCTGGCCATGGGATAGAAGCCGAAGAAGCGCTCGCCGATTTCCAGCCCCGCGCAGTTCGACTTCACCACCTCGGCGAAGCCCCAGACCGGGATGATGCCCATCCCCTCCTCCCCCGCGGGAAAGAACTGCCAGTAGCCCATTGTCTCGCCCAGGGCGGCATAGGTGACGTTGTTGGCCGTAAAGGCGAAGCGGTCGATGCGCAGGAGCGCCTCCCCTTCGCCCAGGTCCCCGGCCTGCAACTGGCCTTCCCGAACGCGGAATTCAGTGATCTGGTCGCGCTTGACCAGCAGTTCCACGGTAATCCCCATCAGTGCTCTCCTTCGGCTGACTGCTTGCGGCTGGCCCGGTGGGCGGACCGGGTAGCGGCCACGATCGCCGCGATGGCTGCGCCGCTCCGTGACCACCAGCATAGACGCGCCGCTCGCCAGATGGTGGCCCGCCCCTATGGGCAAGGACAAATCTCCATGGCTATGATCGGAGTCCATGACATCTTCACTCCCGATCCGCCAGTCCTGCCCGCCCGGCGCCTGCAATTGCGACCGCGAACGGTTGCTGGAAGCGCCCGGCGCCGACCTGCGCATCCTGCTCCTGACCCGCCAGGAGGAGTTGCGCCTGCTCGATCGGCTGGAGAACCTGCAGAGCCTGGACGACCTGGAACGCCTGCAGCGGCGGATGTACGAACAGTTGGGCATTCGCCTGGCGATCGCCCCGGGATTCAATGAAGTACGCAGCATGCGCGGCATCGACATCCGCATCGACGAACTGCCCGGCCTGTGCCGCAAGACCCGCCAGTCGATCCCGGCGGCCATTCGTCGGGGGCTGGAGCGGAACCCGGAAATCGCCTACCGCCTGCTCGATGCCCACGACCTGCTGCGCGACGCCTGAAACACCCCTCCGGCACCACGCCCTGGTGCGCCCCGATTGCCTTGTCCCTCGCCGTTGTGGCAGCGTCGTAGCTTTCGTGCGCTCGACAGCCGCGTCAGCTGACAAGGAGCCCGGTGTGGCCGACAAAGAACAGATTGCCCGATTCATCAAGACGGAATTCCCCCAGACCCGGGTCGTGGTCGAGGCGGTCGGCGACCGCTGCGCGACGGTATCCCAGGACGTGGGCGAGGCGGACCTGCGCCCCGGCGGAACGGTTTCGGGGCCGACGCTGATGGCGATTGCCGACGTGGCGCTCTACGTCGCCTTGCTCGGCGAGATCGGCATCGTCCCGCTGGCCGTCACCACCAGCCTGACCATCAACTTCCTCAGAAAGCCCGAAGCCCGCCAGCGCATCAGGGGCGAATGCCGGCTGATGAAGGTCGGCAAGACCCTGGCGATCGGCGAGGTGTCGCTCTATTCGGAAGGCCTTGCCGAGCCGGTGGCCCATGTCGTGGGCACCTACTCCATTCCACCGGCGCATCTGCGCTGACCGACTCCCCGGTGCCGCCGCGCGGCGCCCGCCACGAGGGCTCCATCGATGTCCGTAGCCGAACTCCTGAAAAAACGCATCTCGGTCCGTGCCTTCACCGACCAGCCCGTGGACCGGGCGACCATGCATGGCCTGCTCGACAGCGCACGCTGGTCGCCATCGGGCGGCAACCTGCAGCCGTGGAAGGTGATAGTGGTCAGCGGCGCCGAAAAGACGGCGCTGGAGCGCCTCGCGGTGGAAACGCTGCTGAAGTCCCCCAAGGGCGAAGCGGGCGAATTCCCCATCTACCCCGAAGGCCTCGAGGAGCCCTACCGCTCCCGGCGCTACCAGATCGGCGAAGACCTCTACGCGCTGCTGGGCATTCCCCGCGAAGACAAGCCGGCGCGCCTGCGCCAGGTGGCGCGCAACTATCAGTTCTTCGGTGCGCCGGTCGGGATCTTCTTCGTCATCGATCGCTGCATGGGCCACGGGCAATGGGCCCACCTCGGCATGTTCATGCAATCGCTGGCCCTGGCCGCCGAGGAGCAGGGCCTGGCGACCTGCATGCAGGAGGCCTGGGGCATGGTGCGCGAGAGCCTGCACCGGCATTTCGAGCTGCCCGAACGGGAGCTGGTCTATTGCGGCATGGCCCTCGGGCATCCCGAACCCGGGGCGGCGGTCAACGGCCTTCGCTCCGAGCGGGCACCGGTCGAAGACTTCACGGTGTTCAGGGGATTCGACTGACACGCCGATCACGGAAGCTGGAGCGGGCCCCGGGTTGAGCTATACCGAAAACAGTCGAACGGACCGGCCACCGGGAGGACTGCGCGATGTCGGATCAGCTGGTGATACGCAACATGACCCGATCCGAGCTGGACGAGCTCGTCGCCTGGGCCGCGCGTGAAGGCTGGAACCCCGGCCTGCATGACGCGGGGCTGTTCTGGGGCACGGACCCCGCCGCGTTCATCGCGGCCCAGCTGGACGGCGAGCTGATCGGCGGCGGCGCCATCACCTCCTATGGCGGTGAGTTCGGCTTCATGGGCTTCTTCATCGTCCGCCCCGAATTCCGCGGACAGGGCCTGGGCAATACCCTCTGGCACGCCCGCCGCGAGCGCTTGATCGCCCGGCTGAGAAGCGGCGCGAGCATCGGCATGGATGGCGTCTTCACCATGCAGGACTATTACGCCAAGGGCGGCTTCGTGTTCTCCCATCGCAACCTGCGCTTTCGTGCGGAGATCCCCCGCCGCCCGCCCACCCCGCCGCCCGCCAACGAAGAGCTGGTTCCGCTGGGCGACCTTCCCTTCGACCAGGTGCTCGACTACGACCTCAGCTGCTTCCCGGCGCCGCGCCCGACCTTCCTCAGCGGCTGGATCGCCCAGCCCGACGCGCTCGCCCTCGCCTGCCGGCGCAACGGCGTGCTGAGCGGCTATGGGGTGATACGGCGCTGTGCGGAGGGCTGCAAGGTCGGCCCGCTGTTCGCCGATGACGCCCGGGCTGCCGAGGCGCTCTACGCGCAGCTGGCCCCGTTCGCCGCAGGCGGCCCGCTGTTCCTCGACGTCCCGGAGAACAACCCCGCGGCCATGGAGCTCGTGCAGCGGCACGGGATGACGGAAGTCTTCGGCTGCGCGCGGATGTATCTCGGCCCCGTTCCGGCACTGCGGCATGAGCGGGTCTTCGGCGTCACCACCTTCGAGCTGGGCTGATGGCCGAACGCGACCTGGTCGGATACGGCGGCCGCCCACCCCAGCCGCGCTGGCCGGGAAATGCCCGCATCGCGCTGCAGTTCGTGCTCAACGTCGAGGAAGGTGCGGAGTCGTGCATCCTCAATGGCGATGCCCAGTCCGAAGCCTATCTCCACGAGCTGCCGGGCCGGCCGCCACGTCCGGGCGAGCGCGACCTGAGCGTCGAGGGCATGTACGAATACGGCTCGCGGGCCGGCGTGTGGCGCATCCTCGACCTGTTCGATGCGCGCGGCCTGCCGCTGACCGCCTTCGCCGTCGGCCTGGCCCTGGAGCTCGCCCCCGAGATCGGCCGGGCGCTCGCCAGCGCCGGCCACGAGGTCGCAGGACACGGCTACCGCTGGCTCGACTACCGCGGCATCCCGGAAGACGAAGAGCGCCGCCATATCCGCCTGACCCTGGAGGTGATCGAGCGCGTTTGCGGCAAGCGGCCGGTGGGCTGGTACACCGGCCGCGTCAGCCAGAACACCCGGCGCCTGCTGGCCGAGGAAGGCGGGCTGCTCTACGGCTCGGACGCCTACAACGATGACCTGCCCTACTGGCTCCCCGGGCCGCCGCCGCACCTGGTGATTCCCTACACCCTGGTCAACAACGATGCCCGCTATCTGTTGCCGAACGGCTTTGCGTCGGGGGAGGACTTCTTCCACCAGCTCAAGGACGCCTTCGACCTGCTCTGGCAGGAGGGCGCGAAGCAGCCGAAGTTGATGAGCGTCGGCCTCCACGGCCGCATCAGCGGCCATCCCGCAAGGGCGATGGCCCTGGCCCGCTTCCTCGACTACATACAAGTCCACCGCGACTCGGTATGGATCTGCCGGCGGGAAGACATTGCCAGGCACTGGATAGCCGAACATCCCGCCCGGGATTGATTCGAAGTGCTGCGGCTATTGATTGAACTGCGAATCGTTGCGTTGGAAGTGCAGTAGCGATCCTTTGAAGGCCTCGCCATTGCCGAGTATGCAATCGGCCCGGCTGATGCTTCCCTCATATTCCAGTTCGGCCATTTCCTCACAGAACGCCGACCTGTTGGGCCGATTGGGGTCGACGATGAACACGTCCACCTTGTCTGCCGAATGGCGGTCGATGAAGTCGGCAAGCAGGGCTGGCTGGTCATGTTCGTAAATGAGATCACTGCCGATGATCAGGTCGAACACGCCCAGTTCGTCATTGACGACGGACCACTGCGCAGTTTGGTATTTGATCGGGGAGAGATCGTTCAGGCGCAGGTTTTCATCGAGGAATCCGGGAATCATCGGGTGATAGTCACTGACGGTGATATCACCTCCGCGCCGATGCACCACCAGGCTTGCCAGCGCAAGGCCCGCGCCCACCTCGAGGATGCGCTTGCCTGCAAGGTCCATCGTCAACATGGAGTGCGCGAGGACCTGGCCCGATGGCCAGACTTGTCCGAACAACGGCCAGCTTTCAGGGGATATGCCCAGGCGCTCCGCTTCGAGTTCGGGATCGTGATACTGCTCGTGATCGAACAGCGAGCGTATATGAAACTCCATATCGCCGATCGATATGTCCTGGTATTTAACCTGATAACCAAGCATGCGTAACTCTTCAAGGCAATGAGTGATGCCGGGTCAAGAACAGGTCTTGATATCTCGTGACGAATATCCGCGCACTCAGAACATAGCGGAATAGCAAATGACCAGACGGGCCATTGCAAATATCAAGTATCGGAAAATAAAAAAGCCCCGCAATGCGGGGCTTTTTTTACGGAAAGACTCAGGCTACCTGAACTTTTTCCGCCTGCAGGCCTTTCGGGCCCTTGACCACTTCGAAGGTCACGGACTGGCCTTCGCTCAGGCTCTTGAAGCCGGTGCTTTCGATGGCGCGGTAGTGAACGAATACGTCCGGGCCTTCGGTCGGGGTGATGAAGCCGAAGCCTTTTTCATCGTTGAACCACTTGACGGTGCCGGATTGACGATTGGACATTTTATATCTCCAAGATAATAACCAAATAACCCTGAACTTTATTCAGGAAATTACTGAGTTGCGAAGCCTGTAACGAACCAAGGAGATGTAAGAATATCAGAGCATCAAACCAAGTATCGCAGAGACAGTTGCAGTACAGTGGCGCGACTATACCCGGTTCGGCGAGGATGTACAGGTTTATTTTCCGAGCACTCCCGCCGGTTCGAACGCGCCGGCAGGACATGAAGAGCGCCCCTCCCCGCCCTGCCGCCTCCCCCTTCGCAAGCGCCATGCAAGGCAAGGTTCAGGCGCCGATGAGCTGCCCAGGGCACGCGTGACCCGGGCGAGCCGTTCGGCGGTTTCCAGGCAACAAGTCGGGCAGCCGATCACCAAGGTTGTATAGTCATTTGGCTGCTGTGCAGAGTGTCATTGCGGCACTGATCTGATGGCCCGCCTCCTTCATCTCCTCGGTCTCCCTTTAATTCTTTGCATTCAGCCCGGCAGGTCGCGTCTGCTGGTTGCCGGTCGTCCAGAAAACCCAGGAGATTCAAAAATGTCCAATCGTCAACGCGGTACCGTCAAATGGTTCAACGATGAAAAAGGCTTTGGCTTCATCACCCCCGAATCGGGCCCGGACCTGTTCGTTCACTTCCGCGCGATCGAAGGTTCCGGCTTCAAGAGTCTGAGCGAAGGCCAGGCCGTGACTTTCGTGGTCACCCAAGGCGCCAAAGGGCCTCAGGCCGAACAAGTGCAACTCGCCTGATCGCGAGCCACGTCCCATCGAGATGGGCTTTCCGCTCGTTCGGCGCCCATCCCCCCCTTGCCAGCATCCGGTCGGCAAGGGACGTGCCGAGGTGTCGCAGCCAGGAGTGACAGGGTGGACGGTTCATGCTTCAAACCAACGATCGACCCGCTGTTGCTGAGCACCGTGCTCATCCGCACCTTCAATGGCAAAACGGGCCTGACCAACGCCACCGGCTTCCTCTTCACCAGGGATCGCCGACTGTTCCTGGTGACCAGCGGGCATGTCCTGTTCGATGAGCCGAGCGCTCATTTTCCCAGTCACCTGACCCTGGAGCTGCACACCAACGCCGAGAACCTGGCGGAAGTGGTGGAAGTGAGTTTCCCGCTCTATCGGAAAGGTTTGAGCCTTTGGCGCCAGGCCACCGATGGCGCCGGCCAGGTCGATGTGGCCACCCTCGAGCTGGACCGCGACCTCCTTCCGGCCACCGCGCTCTTCCGCCCCTTCAACGAGAACCAGTTGCTCAATAGCGGCGACGAGATCGAGGTGGGCAGTTCGCTGCTGGTGATCGGCTACCCGCTCGGCTTCCACGATCCACTGCATCGCACGCCGGTGGCACGCCACGGCATCGTCGCCTCGCCGTTCGGATTGCGCTTCCAGGGCAAAGGCTACTTCCTGGTGGATGCCCGGACCCATCGAGGCAGCAGCGGCGCGCCCGTGGTGATGCGCGCGACGGGAGGCCATGAAGCGGACTTTCCCTGGATCCTGCTCGGCGTGCACTCCTCACGCCTGGACGACGGGTCGCGCAATGCCGAGCTGGACGAGGCCCTGGGGCTGAACTGCGCGTGGTACGCCGACGTCCTGCTGTCGCTGACCCGGTAGCCCCGACCTCGCTGATTCGCTCCCTCACTCTCCCGGCAAGGGGACGACCCTGGGCACCGGCTCGAACTGGATCGGCAGGGTTTCCGTACGGCCGAGGCTTCCCTCGATCTGCCCGGACAGGTGGTAGACCCCGGCCATTATGCCGGTGTCCGGGTTGCGCATGAGCTCCAGCCACTCTTCATCGAAGGCGGCGTTGAGGTTCGTGCGCAGCCGCGTCTCCATCGCCGGCCGTTCGTTCTCCCGGGCCATGGCGGTGAATCCGGCGACGCCGATCGAGATCACGGTGCCGGCAACCCGCCCGGCAATGGTACCGATGATGCTGGCCACGCCACTGGTGGTCATCTCGGACTCCAGTTGCTCGCTGGTCCGCAGGGTTATCGACGACAGTCCCGCGTCCGTCATCCAGGCACCCGCGCCACTGGGCGTATTGCGAATACGGTCGATCAGGGCGACGTAGGCCGGCAGCTCTTCGAGGGGATCGGCATGCACGAGCTGGTACAGCGAGGCGCTGTGCTCGGGGGGCGGCGCCAGCTCGATCGCCGGGATATTCTGCAGGTGCCGGTCGAACTGGTCGGGGGGCACGCCACGACGCTGGGGGATAGCCTTCAGGTGCTCCTCCAACTGGCGGACGTAGAGGCTGGTGGCCTGCTCCATGACCCCGTCGGGGTCGATTTCCCCGGCCACCGGGTCCAGCACGCGTTCGTTGTATTCCTCCTGCAGGTAGCCGGCTAGGCGGTTTACCGTCTGTTCCTTCTCGCCGTCGGAGCTCAACCGGTACCAGGCCACCTTCATGCCCAGCCATTGGCGGGTCCAATAGCTGGAGAACCAGGGGATGAAGTCGGTATCGGTGCGCTTGTAGACCAGGTCCATCCAGTTTTCCATGGAGTCATGGGCGTAGCTCCTGGCCTGGCCTGTAGCAGCCAGGGAGGCGGCTGCGATGTCGCGGTCGACCTGCCGCCAGGTGCTGGCCGAGACCACCACTGGCGGAGCCTCCGGGGTTCGCGAGGCGCAGCCCGCCAGCATCACCAGCCAGGCGAAGAACAGTGCGCGAAGCATCAAACTGCCGGGCCGGAACAGGACCCTTCCCGTTCCCCGGACGCCCGTCACAACGGTCATGGAATCAACTCATCCGCCAGTCTCTCGGCCGGCCAATCCACGCAGCAAGCGGCACTCACCCCCCGGCCATGCCGGCCCCTCTCCAACGGATCGCCAAACGCGTCCGACCAAGGTGCCTTCAGTATAGGAGTCAACCGCCTTCGTCATGCCGGAGCCTGACGACCAGTCGCTTGCCGCCAGGCAGGCCGAGCACCGCGGCCAGGCTCACGCCACGAAAAGATCGACGAAGCGTTCCACCGCCAGGGCCTCCAGCGCCGCCTGGTCCTGGCATAGCGCAACTATCTGCGCGCAGCGCTGGGGCGCGAAGCGGGTGGCCAGGCTGGCCTTGAACTTCACTTCCAGCAGCGGGATGCCCTCGGCGCGCCGGCGGCGGTGGCCTATGGGGTACTCCACTTCCTCCATGACGGAGCTGCTGCCGTCCGCGAAGAACACCTGCACGGCGTTGGCGATGGAGCGCTTGTCGGGCTCCAGGTATTCGCGGCTGTAACGCGGGTCCTCGACTATCTCCATCTTGCCGCGCAGCTGGTCGATGATCGGGTTGGCCTGGTGGAAGTCGTCCTCGTAGTGCTCGGCGACCAGCCCACCGAAGGCCAGGGCCACGGCGGTCATGTACTGGATGCAGTGATCGCGGTCGGCGGCGTTGGCCAGGGGGCCGACCTTGGAAATGATGCGGATGGCCGACTCCTGGGTGACGATGCGGATGCGCTCGATCTCCTGCAGGCGGTCGCGGACCTGCGGATGCAGGCGCACGGCCGCCTCGCACGCGGTCTGGCCATGGAATTCGGCCGGGAAGCTGACCTTGAACAGGATGTTCTCCATCACGTAGCAGCCCAAACCCCGGGGCAGGCTGAAGCGGCGCTTGTGTTCCGGCTTCGTCGCCAGGTCCTTGTTGGTGTGGCTGAAGGACACGTCGTAGAAGCCCCATTGAGGCGCGCTCAGTACACCGGGAATGCCCATTTCACCGCGCAGGGCGATGTCGGCCAGGCGCACGCCGCGGCTGGTGGCGTCGCCGGCGGCCCAGGACTTGCGCGAGCCGGCGTTCGGCGCGTGGCGGTAGGTGCGCAGTGCCTGGCCATCCACCAGGGCGTGGGAAATGGCCGAGAGCAGTTGCTCGCGATTGGCGCCCATCAGCCAGGCGCAGACGGCGGTGGACGCCAGCTTGACCAGCAGCACATGGTCCAGGCCGACGCGGTTGAAGGCGTTCTCCAGGGCGAGTACGCCCTGGATTTCGTGGGCCTTGACCATGGCCTCCAGCACCACCCGCATGGTCAGCGGTGCCTCGCCCCGCGCCAGTCGCCGCTGCGACAAGTGATCGGCCACCGCGAGAATGCCGCCGAGGTTGTCCGAGGGATGGCCCCATTCGGCCGCCAGCCAGGTGTCGTTGAAATCCAGCCAGCGGATCATCCCGCCCAGGTCCCAGGCGGCCTTGACCGGGTCCAACCGGTAGCTGGTGCCCGGCACCCGCGCGCCATGGGGCACCTGGGTGCCCTCCACCAGCGGGCCGAGCAGCTTGGTGCACTCGGGAAAGCGCAACGCCAGCAGGGCGCAGCCGAGGCTGTCCATCAGGCAATTGCGCGCGGTATCCAGCGCCTCCACGGACTCGACCCGGTAATCCAGCACATAGTCGGCGATGTCCTGGATCACCTGGTCATAGGGGGGCCGCAGGTTCTGGTCGACGTTGCTGCTCATGGCCTAACCTCCTCGTTCACCGATGGCTCCAGTGTATGCCCGGCAGGCCGCGAGGCGACCGGCGGTCGTCGAAGCGAGCCGGGTTGTGCTGGGCTTAGGGAAAGGAACCCGCCGAAAGGAGCCCGCGATGAACACCGACCCCAATGTGCGCACGCCCGCGCCCAGGCCACCGGGCCCCAGCCAGCCGCCGGAGCAGGTTCCGGCGCCGGATGTGAAGCGCATGAGCGACAACGCGCCGAGCAAGGACAAGAAGCCGGACGACTGGGACTGAAGCCGCGGTGCCGGATTGCATTCGGGCTACGACCTGGCGCCGTGCAGGGTGCGCCACCATGTGCACTCCGGCATGACATCCCTTGGTGGATAGATGAAGCGCTATCCACCCTACGCAGGGCGGGGCCGCCTTTGCGCATGGCGCCCATATGGAGCTGGTGGCCCTTTGCAGGTATCTTCTCCCTCCATCGCCAACCGAACCCCACAGGACCTGCCTGATCCATGAGCAGTAGCGTCATCCGGGCCGCTGTAATCTGCCTTGCCGCCCTTTGTTCGGCCCCCGCCTTCGCCAAGGTGGAGGTACAGCCCGTCCAGCACGACAAGGTCGGCAGGATACTCGCCGTGCAGATTTCCGAGGAGATCGCCCCCGGCGACTACGAGGCCCTGATGCGCGGGATCCGCGACAACCCCGGCAAGTTCGCCCGCAAGCTGGTGCTGCTGGACAGCATCGGCGGCAGCGTGACCGAGGCCATCCGCATGGGGCGCCTGCTGCGGGAAACCGGCTTCGACACCATGGTGCCGACCGACGGTGTCTGCCAGGGCAGCTGTGTCTACCTGCTGGCCGCCGGACGCAACCGCAGCGTGCGCGGCTATGTCGGCCTGCACCGGCCCTACTTCGCCCATGGCGATTCGGCGCTGGCCGAAGCTTCCGCCGCCGGCATCCGCTACAGCCCGGCTGCCTACCTCAAGGAAATGAACGTCCCCACCAGCCTGCTGGAGGCGATGAACAGCACCGACCCGACCCGCATGCGCGTGCTGACCCGCGACGAGCTGGCGCGTTACGGGTTGAATTGATGGCTGATTGCGCGTCCGTACCTTCGGCGCCCCGCCAGTCCCACCTTCCCTCTCCCCCGATCGAAATGCCCGATTGGCAGGATGAAGTGGGAGTCTCTGTAGGAGCGTAGGAGCGAGCTTGCTCGCGAAGAATCGTGCTCGGACTCTTCGCGAGCAAGCTCGCTCCTACAATTCCCTAGCCCGGATGAAATCCGGGAAAGGCCCACCGCCGCTCACGGATGCATCCGGGCTACGATTTTCAAGTTGTCAGGATGGAGCGACGAAGTTGGGCAAGTAGGGCACGTGCAGCCGGTCGCCCGCGCCCGGGTGCCTAGCGGCCCTGCAGCTCCCGCAGCCGCGCTTGCAGCTCGGCGACCCGAGCCTCCAGGGCCTGGCGTTCCGCGCGGCTGGCAGTGATGTCGTCGTAGACGCTGATCAGGTGTTCCGGGCTGCCGTCGCGGGCATTGCGCTGGACCGAGGTGCGCACCTTCACCCAGATGTAGCTGCCGTCCTTGCGGCGGAAGCGTTTTTCCAGGGTGCTGACGGACTCTTCGCCGTCCAGCAGGCGCTCGATCTGGGCCAGGTTCGCGGCGAGGTCGTCGGGGTGGGTGAGCGCGTGGAAGGTCAGGCCGGCCAGCTCTTCGGCGTCGTAGCCCAGCAACTCGCAGAGCGGCTGGTTGACCCGCTGCCAGCGGCCGTCGAGGCCGATATAGGCCAGGGCGCCACCGGCCAGTTCGAAGATGGCGCGGAAGCGCTCCTCGCTCTGCCGCAGTTCGTCTTCCACGCGCTTGCGCTCGGTGCTGTCCAGGCTCACGCCGACCATCTTCACCGAGCGCCCGGCGGCATCCTTCAGGGAGGTGGCGCGGGAGGTGATCCAGCGCTGCTCGCCATTGGGGTGAAAGATGCGGAAGTCGAACTCGTAGCCCTTGCCCTCGGCCACGCACTCGCGGTAGATCGCCTGCAGCGCCTCCACGTCCTCGGGGTGCAGGTGCGCCCAGAAATCCTCGTTGCGGCGCACCGGCCAGCCATACACGGCCTCGACGTTGGCCGAGTAGGAGACTTCGTCGGTGATCAGGTTCCATTCCCAGTTGACGATGCCGGCGCTTTCCTGGGCCAGCTTCATGCGCGCTTCGCTTTCCATGATCTCGGCGGTGTACTTGCGCCGTACATCGGTCATGGGCAGGTCCTGCACCTCGACGTGCTGGGCATCCTGCAGGGCCTCGTCGCCGTAGCGCAGCCAGATCCAGTTGACCTTGAGGAAGGTCGCAAGCTTGCGCAGGTTGTCGTAGTCGATCTCGCCGCCACGGGTCCATTTGTGCACGGCGGTGCGCGAGATCCCGAGCACGGTGGCCACGGCCTGGAGCGTCAGTTTCTGGTGTTCGAGCAGTTCTTTGAGGCGGAAGGCGAAGCTGTTTTCTGTCATGGCGAGCATGTCCCTGAGCCAGGCGACGCAGTATACGTCGCCAGCTCCGCCCAATCCCACCGGCTTAGAGGTCGAGGACGAGACGCTGCCCCTTCGCCCGCGACACGCAAAGCATCATGGTCTGCTGGGCGGCCTTTTCCTCGTCGCTGAGGTATTGGTCGAAATGCTCCGCTTCGCCTTCGAGGATGCGCGTTTCGCAGGTGCCGCAGACGCCTTCGCGGCACAGGCATTCCACCTCGGCGGCGTTGGTCTTCTCGATGGCCTGGAGGATGGTCATGCCCTCCTCCACCTGCAGCTCGCGGCCGGACTGGGCCAGCACCACGGTGAAAGCGCCACCGCTGGCCGGCGCGGCGGCGAACTGCTCCCAATGCACGCGGGCGTCGGCCACGCCCTGGGCCTTGGCGGTGGCGATCACCGCGTCGATCAGCGGCTTGGGCCCGCAGACATAGAGGTGGGCGTCGGCTTCCAGGCCGCCGATGAGTTCGGCCAGGTTCAGCGAGGTGCCCTGGCTGTCGACGTGGAAGCGCACCTGCGCGGCATGGGGGCCTGCGGCCAGTTCGGCCTGGAAAGCGCCATGCTCCGGACTACGGAAGGCGTAGTGCAGCTGGTAGCTGGCGCCCATCCGGCCCAGGTCATGCAACTGCGAGAGGAACGGCGTGATGCCGATGCCACCGGCGATCAGTACGTGCCTGCCGGCGGACGGCTCGATGGCGAACAGGTTGTTCGGGCTGGAAATCACCAGCTCGGTGCCCACCTCCACCTGCTGGTGCATGAAGGCCGAGCCGCCCTTGGACTGCTCTTCCAGGCGCACGCCGATCTGGTAGCTGGAGGTGTCGGCCGGGTCGCTCATCAGCGAATAGGCGTTGCTGAACTGGCGGCCGTCGGCACCCTTCATCTGCACGATGATATGGCTGCCGCCGGTGAAGGCCGGCAGCGGCTGGCCGTCGGTACGCTCCAGGGTGAAGCGCTTGATCAGGGGGGTCGCCTGCTCCACCGCGGTCACGCGGGCAGGCATCATTTCATAGGGGTTGGCCATCGCTCACCTCGGTTGCGACTGCGGGCGGCGCCGGGCGCCGCCCTGATGGTGCGGGGTGCCCGCCGTCAGACGGCGAGGCACAGGTACTTCATTTCCAGGTAGTCCTCGATGCCGTACTTCGAGCCTTCGCGGCCGAGGCCGGACTGCTTGACGCCACCGAAAGGGGCCACCTCGTTGGAGATCAGGCCGGTGTTGATGCCGACCATGCCGTACTCCAGCTGCTCGGCGATCTTCCACACGCGGCCGATGTCGCGGCTGTAGAAATAGGCCGCCAGGCCATAGAGCGTGTCGTTGGCCAGGCGCACCACCTCCTCATCGGAGGAGAAGCGCACCAGGGGCGCCACCGGGCCGAAGATTTCCTCGTCCAGCAGTTGCATGCCGGGGGCGACGCCGGTCAGCACGGTGGGCTGGAGGAAGTTGCCGCCCAGGTCGTGGGCTTCGCCGCCCACCAGCACCTCGGCGCCCTTCTCCACTGCGTCGGCCATCAGGCTGCGCACCTTGTCCAGGGCCTTGCCGGTGATCAGCGGGCCGATCTGGGTGGCGCCTTCCAGGCCGTGGCCGACGCGCAATTCGCGCACCTTCGCGGCGAAGCGCTGGGCGAAGGCGTCGTAGACGGCGTCGTGGACATAGAAGCGGTTGACGCAGACGCAGGTCTGCCCGGCGTTGCGGTACTTGGCGACCAGCGCGCCTTCCACGGCGGCGTCGATGTCGGCGTCGTCGAAGACGATGAAGGGGGCGTTGCCGCCCAGCTCCAGGGAGACCTTCTTGATGGTGGGCGCACATTGGCCCATCAGCAGCCGGCCCACCGGGGTGGAGCCGGTGAAGCTCAACTTGCGCACCAGCGGGTGGCCGGTGAGCTGGGCGCCGATGGCCACGGCGTCGCCGGTGACGATGCTCAGCACGCCGTCGGGCACGCCGGCGCGTTTCGCCAGTTCAGCCAGGGCCAGGGCGGAGAACGGGGTCTCGTTGGCCGGCTTGACCACTATGCTGCAGCCCGCCGCCAGGGCCGGCGCCGCCTTGCGGGTGATCATCGCCGAGGGGAAGTTCCACGGCGTGATGGCGGCGCAAACGCCGATGCCCTGCTTGATCACCAGCAGGCGCTTGTCGCCGGCCGGCGAGGGAATCACGTCGCCGTAGATGCGCTTGCCCTCCTCGGCGAACCACTCGATGAAGGAGGCGGCGTAGCGGATCTCGCCCACGGCCTCGGCCAGGGGCTTGCCCTGCTCCAGGGTCATCAGGCGCGCCAGGTCGTCTTCGTGCTGGAGCATCAGCTCGAACCAGCGGCGCAGGATCTGCGCGCGCTCCTTGGCGGTGCGGGCGCGCCAGGCCGGCAGCGCGGCGTCGGCGGCCTCGATGGCGCGCAGGGTTTCCATGCCGCCCATGTTCGGCACACTTCCGAGCAGCTCGCCGCTGGCCGGGTCGCTCACCGCCACCGTGCGGCCGTCATCGGCGTCGCACCAGGTACCGCCGATGAAGGCCTGCTGGCGGAACAGGTCGTTGTCTTTCAGGTTCACTCGAAAATTCCTCCTCGCAAGGCGGGCCGCCGCGTAAAGGCGGCGGCCACGGCCATCAACGGTCCAGGTGGGCGACGGCGATCAGGTTGTGGAAGTGGGCGATGCCGTGCTCGCTCTGGCCGCTGCGCTGACGGTCGGCCATGATCCGGCCCTGGCCGCGGTAGCCGCGGGATTTGAGGCCCTTCTGCACGCTCTCCACCAGGCGCAGGTCTTCCGGGCGGAAGACGTCGCGGTACCACTCGATCAGCGACTGCTGCTCGGGGGTGATGTCCTTGTTCAGGAAGTAGATGTCGTAGTGCTGCAGGGTCACTTCGGCGCTGACCGGGAACTCGTAGATCACGGTCATGAAGTTGCCGCCGGGCGGTGCGTTGAACATGGTGCACGGCCAGGCCCAGAAGCCGCTGAAGGACGGGTCCTTGACCGACTCGTCGAACTTGAAGGACTTCTCCGAGGGTTTGGCCAGGCCGTACTGCAGCGACCAGTTGCCGTGCATGGTGTGGGTGTACTGGCCGACGTCGACGGAGTCGGAGAAGCCCGGGTGGGCCGGCGCGCAGTGGTAGCACTCCATGTAGTTGTCGACGATGGACTTCCAGTTGGCCGGGGTCTCGGTGACGAAACGGGCGGCCAGGTGCAGGTCGTCCACCACCGGGCAGGCCTGGCGCAGGCGCGCCTCCATGCCGGGCAATTGCTCTTCGACGCTGCCGGCGTCCTTGTTCATGTTGACGAAGATGAAGCCGGCGTACTCCTCGACGCGCAGCTGCACCAGGCTGGAGTTGGCCTTGTCGAAGTTGGCCACGTGGTCGCAGTTGCGCGCATGGGCCAGTTCGCCGTCGAGCTTGAAGGTCCAGGCGTGGTACGGGCAGGTGATGA
>RCUL01000315.1_pt1 | contig 29543 bp, 8 predicted proteins | sample 2167521 | NCBI WGS metagenome assembly RCUL01 (sample SAMN09932745, study PRJNA488358) | compost metagenome | feature: garden; material: soil; isolation source: compost soil in acetic acid-enriched culture | place: Germany: Experimental Botanical Garden Goettingen | collected 2016-01-27
CCAGCTCGCGGGCGATGTTGTTGACCTGGGCGATGCTGGCGCTGATCGACAGGAAAGTGTGCGGGTTGACCACCTTGCCGGCACCGCGTGCAGCCACGCCGGTAGCGGCCAGCAGCGGTACGTTGCTGTTCGATTCGATGGTGGCGATGGTGGGCTTTTCGCTGGCGGCGATCATGCGGTCGGCAAAATCGTCATGGCCAACACCGTTGAGCACGATCACATCCAGGGTGCCGATGCGCTTGATGTCCTCGGCCCGTGGCTCGTAGGCGTGGGGGTTGAAGCCGGCCGGAATCAGCGGCACCACCTCGGCCTTGTCACCGACGATATTGCTCACGTAGCTGTAGTACGGATGCAGGGTGATGCCGATGCGCAGCGGCTTGCCGTTGTCGGCAAGGGCCAGGGCGGGTAGGGCGCAGGCCAGGAACACACTTAGAAGACGACGGGCGAGGGTGGCGCGAAACATGGGGCGTCCTTGTGTCAGTGACTATGCTGGCGGGTGACGCCGGCGTCGTAGTGGGCGGCGATCTGTTGCCAGCCGGCGGCGATCAGGGCGGCCTGGCTGAAGTCGGCAGGCACGGCGGCGGGGCTGCGCTGCAGCCAGACATCGGCGGCGCCGTCCTGGGCTTCAGGCACCAGCAGGAGGAAACTGCCGGCCACCGCGCTGGCCTGGCTCAGGCCCAGATAGGCACGCTCCTGCAGCAGTTGCCACTGGTGCTGGCCGCGGCTGGCGCTACTGGCGTCGAGCACAAATGGAGGGAAACCTTCTTCGGCGAGGACTTCGACAGCCAGCAGTTGCGGCTCCTCTTCGCGGCGTGCCTGGATCTCGTCGAAGGCCACCCGCAGGTCGGCGTACACCCCTTGCTCGGCCGCATTGAGGTCGCGGCGGGCATCCAGTTGGTGGGCCTCGATGCTCACCTCGTCATGCCGTTCGCCGCGCAGGGCAACGATGCCGGCGGCCACCGCGAGGATCAGCAGGCTGACCAGCAGCACGTACAAGGTTTCATGCCCGGCGCCGGCCGGGCGCACCACCTGGACGCGGCTCATTGCTCGATATCTGCGTAGTCGATTTCCACCACATGGCCGGGGCCGGCGTCGAACAGCACGTAGAACTCGCCGTCCGGGCGCTTGAAAGTCAGCTTGGAGTTTTCACCGAGCTTGCCCGGCACGAGGATCTCTTCGTTGTAGCCGATCACATCGAGGGTTACACCGGGCGCGCCGCTACCGTCGGAAAAGCCGCCGGTGCATTCGATCTGCTCGCCATCGATCGGCTTGCATTCGCACATCGGGTTGTGGGCCAGGGCCGGGCCGGCAGCGCCGAGCAGCAGTAACGGCAGGAGCAGCTTGCGGGACTTCATCATTTGCCTCCTTGTTTGTTCAGCCAGGCAACGGTGGCCGGCGAAGCCTTGCTCAGCGGCACGGCGGCCTGGTGCATGCTGCCGTCCCAGCCTTCGAGGGTGATCCAGATGTCGGCGTCCGCGCGGGTCTTGAGCGGGATTGGCAGGCCGGTGCTCATGCGGTACGGGGTGCCGAAGAAGATTGTCCCGGCGGCACGCAGGCTGCGCGGCTTGCCGATGCGCAGGTAAGCCGCCTTGACCTCGGGGATACAGGCCTGGCACAGGGCCAGATTGAAGGCCTTGAAGTAACCGGCAGGGCCATCGGCGCGCGGAGCTTCATCGCGCAACTCGGCCAGCTGCACGCTCCAGGGGCCGACCTGGATCTCGCCCAGCTCACGCTCGCCCAGGCCGCTGTCACCGCGAAACAACGCCGCGTCGGCAAAGTACTTGGGCATGAAGCCGAGCGGAATCAGCAACAACAGGATGTTCAGGTGAAAGCGCCATTTGTGCCAGAAACGGCTCAACGGGCTTTGCGGCGCAACTGCTGCCTTGCTCATAGGCTGGCCTCCGTGGCGGTATCGGTAGCGGTGGCGATTTGCTTGCGAGGCCTCTGCTCGCGTTTGAGGGCGGCGGCGGTGGCCTGGGCAGTACGCTTGGTCCAGATCAGCAGGCCGCTCAAGACCATCATCGACAGCACCAGGCCGAAGAAAGCCCAGATCAGCTTGATCGCCAGGCCGCCGAAGTCGCCGGTGTGCAGCGGGCGCATGGATTCGGTGACGAACTCCAGGGTCGAGCGGTCGTCGATCAGGAACTGCGACTCGATCTTGCTGTTGTACGGGTTGACGTTGACGGTCTGGAACATCAACGGGTACCAGCCGCGTCCGCCCAGGTAGACGTGGGCATAGGCATTGCCGGGCAGGGAGACGAAGCTCACGTCCAGGCCAGGGATCTGCTCCTTGGCGATGCGCGTGGCGTCATCCAGGCTGATGCGCGGGGCCGGTGCACCCGATTCGGTGCGTGGCACGTCTTCACGGGCAATCACCGGCACCACCGGTTCCGTGGAGAGGGTGATGTGGTTGTCACCCAGGATCGCCTGGATCAGGAACCAGGTGCCGGTGATGGAAATCACCGCAATGAACCAGATCGACCAGATGCCGCTCAGGCGGTGGAAGTCGCCCCAGAAGATCCGCGCGCCATGGTTGAAGCGCAAGGTCGGCTTAAAGAAACCTTTCCAGAACCGTTTATAGACCACCAGCCCGGTGACCAGCGAGGCCAGCATCGGCAGGCCGAGCAGCGACACCAGGTACCAGCCCCAGCTGTAGCCATTGGTGAACGGCACCAGCCACCAGCCGTGCAGGGCACGGGTGAAGGCCTCGAAGCTGAACGACGGGCTCTTGCCCTGGATCGCCCCGGTGTAGGGGTTGACGTACAGGGTCGGCGCGCTGCCGTCCGGGAATACCACGGAGGCGGTGAGGGCGAAGTGCGAGCCATCCGGCTGGCTGATGAAGTTCACGGCCATGTCCGGCTCGGCCTTGTGCAGGGCATCGAGCACCTGCTGGAAGCTCAGCCGCTCGGCGTCGCCATCAGGCTTGCTGGCGCGCACATCGGGGTTGGCCAGCCAGACGATTTCCTGGCTGACCACCGCCAGGGTGCCGGTGACGCAGACGATCAGGACGAAAAACCAGATCGGCAGGGCGAGCCAGCTATGGACCAGGAACCACAGCCTGGATTTGGACTTTTTCGCTTTCTGGGACATTGCAGGTGTCTTTTCAGAGAAATTGAGGTCGAGCCGATGCTCAGCCTTGGGACTGCAATAGATAAGACGAACGAGAATCGTAAAACCCGCAGGGTTAGTTGAAAGCAAATGTTTCAGCCGACCGGTGGCGCCCCGCTACAACGGTTAATTTTCCCCGTTGGCCATCCGTTTCCCATGGATACCGAGCTGCCCGGCTCGCTGCCCCACTGGATGGATGAACGCCGATGAATGCACAAGACTCCCGTAAACTTGCCAGCCGATTCCTAGAATTGCCGCCGGAAAAGCGCCGGATCTTTCTGCAAGCACTGGCCCGTGAAGGGGTCGATTTCGCGCTCTTTCCCATTCCCGCCCAGGTTCAGGCAGCCGAGCGCGGTCTGCCGTCCTATGCGCAGCAGCGCATGTGGTTTCTCTGGCAACTGGAGCCGCAAGGCGCCGCCTACAACCTGCCGGGGGCGGTCAGCTTGCAGGGCCGCCTGGATGAACAGGCCCTGCGAAAAGCGTTCATCAGCCTCAGTGAGCGGCACGAGACCCTGCGTACCGCATTCGCCCGGCAGGACGACGGGAGCCTGCTGCAAGTGCCGGCGCCGCAAGCGCTGCAGATAGAATGCATCGACCTCAGTGCACTGCACCCGGCGCAGCAGGACGCCGCCGTCCGTGAACATGCGCAACAACAGGCGCTGCGGCCTTTTGATCTTGAGCAGGGCCCCTTGTGGCGGGTGGCCGTGCTGCAGCTTGACCCCGAGCGCCACGTACTGCTGTTGACCTTGCACCATATTGTCTCCGACGGCTGGTCGATGAACGTGCTGATCGATGAGTTCGTTCGCTGTTACGACGCCCATGAGCGCGGCCAGGCTCCCGAGCTTCCAGCGCTGCCGATCCAGTACAGCGACTACGCGCTGTGGCAGCGTTGCTGGTTGCAAGCCGGAGAGCAGGAGCGCCAACTGCAGTACTGGCAATCGGTGCTGGGCGACGAGCATCCGGTGCTGGAGCTGCCCTGTGATTTCCCCCGGCCGGCGTTGCCGAGCCACCGTGGCAAGCGCTACACCTTCACGGTCGATACGGCGCTGGCCGAGCAACTGCGGGGTTTGGCCCAGGCCCATCAATCGACCTTGTTCATGGTCCTGTTGGCCGGATTCCAATGCCTGTTGCATCGCTACAGCGGGCAGACCGACCTGCGCGTCGGCGTGCCGATTGCCAACCGCAATCGCAATGAGGTCGAGGGCCTGATCGGCTTTTTCGTCAACACCCAGGTATTGCGTTGCCAGGTCGACAGCCAGACGTGCGTGAGCGAACTGCTGGCCAGGGTGCGCGAGGCCGCGCTAGGGGCGCAGGCACATCAGGAGCTGCCGTTCGAGCGCCTGGTGGAAGCGCTCAAGCTGGAGCGCAGCCTGAGCCATAACCCGCTGTTTCAGGTGATGTACAACCACCAGCCAGTGGTCACCGACATTACCTCGGTGAAGACTGCTTCGGGCCTGAGCCTGGGCTTGATCGAACAGCAGGGGCGCACCACTCAGTTCGACCTGAGCCTGGACACCTGGGAAAAGGCCGGGCAGTTGCAGGCGGCACTGACCTTTGCCGAAGACCTGTTCACGCTGGAAACGATCCAGCGCATGGCCGGGCACTGGTTGAACCTGCTGCGTGCAATGGTCGCCTCGCCCCAGCAAAGCATCGGCCAACTGAGCCTGCTCGACCCTGCTGAATTCCAGCGCATGGTTCATGACTGGAACCCGGTCGGCCCAGGCTACCGTCAGGACCTCTGTGTGCACCAGCTGATCGCTGAGCAGGCCGCCGCACAGCCCGATGCGCTGGCGTTGCTGCACGGTCACGAGGGTTACAGCTACCTTGAGCTCGAGCGTTGGTCCAACCGCCTGGCCCATCGCCTGATCGCCGCCGGGGTTGGCCCGGAGGTGCGAGTGGGCATCGCCTTGCCGCGCAGCCCACACCTGCTGGTGGCGTTGCTGGCAGTGTTCAAGGCCGGCGGTGCCTATGTGCCGCTGGATCCGGATTACCCGCCCGAGCGGGTGGCGTACATGCTTGAGGACAGCGGTGCGCGGGTGCTGCTCAGTGATGCCGGGGTGGTCGAGCAACTGGCCTTGCAAACCCGTGCACAGGTAATGCTGGTCGAACCTCAAGAGTCGGCGCTGAGCAGTTGGCCACCCACTGCCCCCGGCCTGCGCGGCAGCGCCAGCAACCTCGCCTATGTCATTTATACCTCCGGTTCCACCGGGCGTCCGAAGGGGGTTGCGATTACTCATCGCAATGTCCTGGCCTTGGTGCATTGGTCGCAGCAGGCCTATCGCCCAGAAGACATTCAGGGGGTGCTGGCGTCCACGTCGATCTGTTTCGACTTGTCAGTCTGGGAATTGTTCGTGACCCTGGCCGGTGGTGGCTTCATCGTGCTGGCGCGCAATGCCCTGGCGTTGCCCGAACTCCCTGGGCGTGATCAGGTGCGCCTGATCAACACCGTGCCGTCGGCGATTGCCGCATTGCAGCGCAGCGGACAGATCCCGCCGGGCGTGCGGATTATCAACCTGGCAGGCGAGCCGCTGAAACAGAGCCTGGTCGACAGCCTCTATCAACTCCCGGGCCTGGAGCATGTCTACGACTTGTACGGGCCGTCCGAAGACACCACCTATTCGACCTGGACCCGTCGCCAGGCCGGTGGGCGGGCCAGTATCGGGCGCCCGTTGCCGCATACCGCCAGCTATCTGCTCGATGCCGAGTTGCAACCGGTAGCCCAGGGGCGGGCTGCCGAGCTGTACCTGGCGGGGGCCGGCATCACGCGCGGCTATCTGGGCCGGCCGGGGCTGACCGCCGAGAAGTTCCTGCCCAATCCGTTTGCCGGCGAAGGTCAACGCCTGTACCGCACCGGCGACCTGGTGCGGTACCGCGACGGCGGCGAAATCCAGTATGTCGGGCGTATCGATCACCAGGTCAAGGTCCGCGGTTTTCGGATCGAGCTGGGCGAGATCGAAACCCGCCTGCTGGGCACCCGGTTGCTACGGGAAGTGGCGGTGCTGGTGCAGGAAGGACCGGCCGGCCAGCAGTTGGTCGCCTACGGGGTGCCCGTCGACTCGACGATCGTTGATGCCCAGGCTGCCCGGCAGATCGCCCTGCGCGAACAGCTCAAGGCCGCACTGGCCGAGCACCTGCCGGACTACATGGTGCCTGCGGCGCTGATATTCCTGGCGCAGCTACCGCTGACGCCCAACGGCAAGCTCGATCGCAAGGCGCTGCCGGCGGCCGATACGCTCCTGGCGGCGCGCGAGCACGTGGACGCCGCCGATGAACACGAACAGGCGCTGGTGGCGATCTGGCAGGACCTGCTGGGGCTTGAGCAGGTCAGTGTGCTGGACAACTTCTTCGAGCTGGGCGGCGACTCCATCGTCTCCATGCAGGTCGTCAGCCGCGCTCGCCAGGTAGGTCTGGTCCTCAGTCCCAAGGACATTTTCCAGTTCCAGACGGTGCGCAGCCTGGCCCAGGTGGCCGGTCGCGGCCAGGCGGTGGTGGCGCGGGCGGCGGCCAGTGGCGATGTCGTCCTGACGCCGATCCAGCGCTGGTTCTTCGACCAGGCGATCGAGCAGCGCCAGCACTGGAACCAGTCGTTGCTCCTGACCCCGCGTGAGCCGGTGGATGCGCAGCACCTGCAACAGGCGCTGGACCACCTGCTGGGCCATCACGACAGCTTGCGCTTGCGTTTTACCCCGCAGGCCGCTGGTTGGCAGCAACAGTACGCGGCGCAGCCGGGCGCAGTGCTCTGGGTACGCCAGGCCAGTGACGCGCAGCAGGCGCTGGCATGCTGCGAACAAGCGCAGCGCAGCCTGGATCTGCAGCACGGCCCATTGCTGCGGGTGTTGCTGCTGGACCTGGCTGACGGGACCCAGCAACTGCTGCTGGTGCTTCATCACCTGGTGGTCGACGGGGTGTCGTGGCGGATTCTGCTGGAAGACTTGCAAGCGCTGTATCGCCAGGTCCAGCAGGGGCAAGTGCCCACCCTGGCACCTCGCACCAGCGCCTACCAGGACTGGGCGTTGCAGCTTGAGCAGGAAGCGCAGCGGCGCGGCGACGAGGTGGATTACTGGGAATCGCAACTGCAGGCCAGCAGCGTTGCCGAGTTGCCTGCCGCCGACCCTGGGGCCAGCCTGGAAAACCGCCATGAACTGAAGATCGAGTGCCGCTTCGATGCCGACACCACCCGGCAGTTGCTGCAAGTGGCGCCAGCGGCCTACCGCACCCAGGTCAATGACTTGTTGCTGACGGCTCTGGCGCGGGTGCTGAGCCGCTGGACAAAGGCTCCGGGGGTGTTGATCGAGCTTGAAGGGCATGGCCGCGAGGACGTGTTCGATGACCTCGACCTGTCGCGCAGCATCGGCTGGTTTACCAGCCTGTATCCGCTGCTACTGGTGCCGGCAACCGAGATCGGCGAGGCCATCAAGGGCGTCAAGGAGCAATTGCGCGGCGTCCCCGGCAAGGGTATCGGTCATGGCTTGCTGCGCTACCTGGGGGCGCCGCAGCTGGCTGCGCGCCTGGCTGTGCTGCCAAAGCCAAGGGTGACCTTCAACTACCTGGGCCAGTTCGATCGCCAGTTCGACGAGCAGGCGCTGTTCGTCCCGGCTAGCGCTAGCGGCGGCCGGGCCCAGGACCCGCAGGCGCCGTTGGCCAACTGGTTGACCGTGGAAGGGCAGGTGTACGGCGGCGAGCTGGCCTTGCGCTGGGGTTTCAGCCAGCAGATGTTCGCCCCCGACAGCATCCAGGCGCTGGTCGACGCCTTCAGCGACGAGCTGCGCGAACTGATTGCCCATTGCTGCCAGCAGGCGCCGGGCCAGGCCACTGCCTCGGACTTTGCCCTGGCACGCCTGGATCAAGGCGCCCTTGACCGTCTGCCGGTGTGCAGTCGCGAACTGCAAGACATCTACCCGTTGTCACCGATGCAGCAGGGCATGCTGTTCCACAGCCTGTACGAGCAAGGTGGCAGCGATTACATCAACCAGATGCGCGTCGATGTTGATGGCCTTGACCCACAGCGCTTGCACGCTGCCTGGCAAGGTGCGGTGCAGGCCCACGATATTCTGCGCAGCGGGTTCGTCTGGGAAGGTGAGCTGGAGCGCCCGCTGCAGATGGTCTACAAGCAGGTCGAGCTGCCGTGGCAGGTACTGGACTGGCGTGATCGCGACGACCTTGAACAGGCCCTTGGGCAACTGGCCGAGCAGCAACGCCTGGATGGCTTCGCGCTCAGCCGGGCGCCCTTGCTGCGCCTGACCCTGGTACGCACCGCAGCAGCGCGCTACCACCTGATCCAGACCAGCCATCACCTGTTGCTCGATGGCTGGAGCAACGCTCGCCTGCTCGGCGAAGTCCTCCAGCGCTACAGCGGCCAGGCGGTGCCGGTGGTAGCGGGTCGGTACCGGGACTACATCGAGTGGCTGCAGCATCAGGATGCGCAGGCCAGTGAAGCGTTCTGGCGTACGCAATTGGCCAACCTGGCCCTGCCCACACGCCTGGCCAATGCCCTGCGGGCTCCCGCGGCCGTCGCCGAGCGTTGTGCCCATGGCGATCATTATCAGCACCTGGGCAGCGAGATGACCGAGCGCCTGAGCGGTTTTGCCCGCCAGCAGAAAGTCACCCTCAATACGCTGGTGCAGGCGGCCTGGTTGCTGCTGTTGCAACGCTACACCGGGCAGGACACGGTGGCCTTCGGGGCTACCGTGGCTGGGCGGCCGATGCAGATTCGCGGCATCGAGCAACAGATTGGCCTGTTCATCAACACCCTGCCGGTGATTGCCCGGCCGCAGTCCGGGCACACCCTCAGTCGCTGGTTGCAAGAGGTGCAGCAGACCAACCTGGCCCTGCGCGAGCACGAGCACACGCCGTTGTTCGATATCCAGCGCTGGTCGGGGCAGGGCAGCGATGCGCTGTTCGATACCTTGCTGGTGTTCGAGAACTACCCGCTGGACGCTGCCCTGGCCGAAGGGCAAGGGCTGGGTGTGCAGTTCGGTGCCGTCAGTAACCTTGAACGCACCAACTATCCCTTGACCATCGCCGTGACCCTGGGCCAGACCCTGGACCTGCACTACAGCTATCAGCAGGCGGCGTTTGCTGCCCCGGCCATTGACGGGCTGGCGGCCCAGTTGCACGGCCTGCTCGAACAGTTCATTGAGGGTGGTGACCGGGTGCTGGCTGATTTCGACCTGGTGACGGCCGCCGAGCGTCAGGCGCTGCTGGCCTGGCCGCAAGCCCGGGTTGTTGCCGAGCCGCCGCTCGGGCTGGCGCAGATGATTGCGGCCCAGGCCCACTCCCGGCCGCAGGCTGTGGCGCTGGTGGTCGGGGAACGGCAATTGAGCTACCAGGCGCTCAACGCCCGGGCCAACCGCCTGGCCCGGCGGCTGATCAGCGACGGCGTTGGCCCGGATGTGCTGGTGGGGATCTGCATGCACCGCAGCGAGGCGCTGATCGTCGGCTTGCTGGCGATTCTCAAGGCCGGTGGCGCCTATGTGCCGCTGGACCCTGAGTACCCTGCCGAGCGCCTGGCCTACATGATCGCCGATAGCGGTGTCGGGCTGATCCTGGCCGAGGCGCAGTGTGCCGGGCTGGTCGGCACCGACAACGTCCGGGTGCTGGACTACGCCAGCCTGGAGCTGGCCGCTGATGACAGCAACCCGCAGGTCGAACTGTCGGCGCACAACCTGGCGTGCCTGATCTACACCTCCGGCTCGACCGGTCAGCCCAAGGGCGTGGCCCTGGAGCAGGGGGCCTTGCTCACCCATATTCGCACCATGCAGGACTGCTACCGGGTTTCGCCGGATGACCGGTTCCTGCATTTCGCTTCGCTGAATTTCGACTGGGGCACCGAGCAGTGGCTGTTGCCGCTGGTCAGTGGTGCCCGCTGTATCTTGCGCGGCGAGGGGCTCTGGAGCGCCGAAGAGGCGCTGCAGGTGATCGAGACCGAGCAGGCCAGCATCGTCTATTTCCCGACCCAGTATGCCTGCCAGCTGGCTGCCTGGGCCGCAACCTCTGAGCGTCGGGTGAAAGTGCGCTCGTTCAACGTTGCCGGCGAGGCGTTCCCGAAAGAGGGCTTCGAGCAGATTCAGGCGGTGTTGCAACCCCAGTACATCGTCAACGGCTACGGCCCGACCGAAACCGTGATCACGCCGTTTCTGTGGGAAGCCGACACGCACACCGGCATCGATTCGGTTTACGCACCGATCGGTCGCCCGGTTGCCCAGCGCAGTGCCTACGTGCTGGCCGAGGATCTGAGCCTGCAGCCGCGCGCGGCGGTGGGTGAGTTGTATATCGGCGGCACCTGCCTGGCCCGCGGTTATCACGGTCGGCCGGCGTTGACCGCCGAGCGTTTCGTACCTGACCCCTTTGCCGCCTCGCCCGGGGCCCGCCTGTATCGCAGCGGCGATCTGGTGCGCTACCTGGACGACGGTGCGCTGGAGTACATCGGGCGGATCGATCATCAAGTGAAGATTCGCGGCTTTCGCGTCGAGATCGGCGAGATCGAGGCGCGGCTGCTGGAACAGGCGCAAGTCGCCCAGGCGGTGGTGCTGGCCGTGCCGGCCGCGAGCGGGCAGCAACTGGTGGCCTACGTGGTGCCGGAGCAGCCACTGGCCGCTGAAGACGTCGCCACACGCATGGCCTTGCGCGACCATTTGCGTCAGGCGCTGAGCCAGGGGTTGCCCGATTACATGCTGCCGGCGCACTGGCAGATTCTCGAGCGACTGCCGCTGACGCCCAACGGCAAGGTGGATCGCAAGGCCTTGCCGGCGCCGGATGCCAGTTTGCTGCAGCACCATCATGTGCCGCCGGTCACGGCCCTGGAGCGCCAGCTGGCGCAGTACTGGACTGACGTGCTGGAGGTTGCCCGGGTCGGCTTGCGCGACAACTTCTTCGACCTCGGCGGCCATTCGTTGCTGGCCACCCAGGTCATCAGCCGGGTGCGTCATGCCCTGGGGCTGGATGTTCCGTTGCGGCTACTGTTCGAAGCTGCCGACCTGGGCGCTTTTGCCCAGGCCCTGCAAAGCCTCGACCAGCAGCCAGTGGGCGTTGCCCCGCCGTTGCAGCGAGCGCCACAGCAGCCGCTTCAGCCGTTGTCCTATGCCCAGCAGCGGCTCTGGTTCCTTTGGCAACTGGCGCCGGAAAGCTCGATGTACAACATTCCTCGCGCCCTCAGGCTCGACGGCGTGCTCGATGTCGGCGCTATCGAACAGGCGTTCCAGGGGCTGATTCAACGCCATGCGGTGCTGCGCACCACTTACCTGCAGGAAGGCGGGGACAGCTGGCAGTTGCAACACGCGAGCATGCCGCTGGCGCTGCAGCGGATCGACCTGCGCGAGCTGTGCGCCGAGCAACGCCAGGCCAGGCTGGAGCAGGTGCTGGAGCGCGAAGCCAACGCGCCGTTCGACCTGGTCAAGGGGCCATTGCTGCGGGTAGCGCTGGTGCAGGTGGCGTCCGAGCAGCATTACCTGCTGGTGACTTTGCACCATATCGTCGCCGACCACTGGTCCTTCGCCATCCTGCTGCGTGAGTTTGTCACCCTCTATGACGCTTTCGCGCAACACCAGGCCGCGCCGCTGCCGGCGGTTGAACTGGACTACGTGGATTTTGCCGTCTGGCAGCGTCAGTGGCTGGCTGCCGGCGAAATGCAGCGACAGCTCGCCTACTGGCGCAGCACCCTCGGTGACCAGCATGCGCTGACCCGCTTGCCGGGCTCGCAGCTGCCCTTGGCAATCACCGGCGAGGGCGGCTGCCAGGTTCACGGGTTCGCTTTCAGCGCATCCATGAGCGAAGCCTTGCGCGCCCATGCCAAGGACCGGGGGTTGACCCTGTACATGCTCCTGCTGTCGGGCTTTGCCCTGGCCGTGGCCCAGCGCAGCGACAGCCAGCGCGTGCGCCTGGGTACCGATATCGCCAACCGCAACCATGCCGGCATTGAAGAAATGGTCGGCTTCTTCGTTAACCAACTGGTACTGCAACTAGAGGTGAACGAACAAGCCACGGTCGAGCAATGGCTGAGCCGTTGCCGGACCACGGTGATCGAGGCTTCGGACCATCAGGACCTGCCATTCGATCGTCTGGTCGAGGCCTTGCGCTTACCGCGCCAGGCGGGGCGCTCGCCGCTGTTTGCAATCAAGTTCATCTACCAGGAGGGCAGTGCGGCCATGCCGCACCCTCAAGGGCTGCGAGTAGAGAGTTGCGAGGCGGGGCAGGCGGCGACGGAGCTGGACCTGATCGCCGAGTTCGTCAACGACGCCAGCGCCATTCGGGTCGCGTTCAAGTGCGATGGCAGCCTGTATACGGCCACCGACATGGACGATCTGTTCGCTCAGTTGCAAGGGATTTTCCAGCAGTTGCTGAGTGCGCCACAGGCCACCCTGGCAGCGGTGCTGGCCGAGGCCGCAAACATTCGTGCGGCAGCCGAGCAGGCACGCGTCGCGGCGCGCCAGGCGCAACTGCAGGCGCACCACCCGATTCGGCGTCGGGCCAGCCGCCTGCAAGTGCAATAGACATAGTCACGCCGGTGGGCCCAGGGGCTTGCCGGCCTTACCGAACGGGGAGAGGGAAATGTCCAAGTGCGAGCCGCAAGCCATACCGGTGCTGGCCAAGGGGCGGCGAAAGAGTCTGAACATGGACCAGGACAGCCTGGTGAGTTTCTCGCCGTTGTTCGAAGGCAGCAGCATTCCGCTGCTGTGCACCCCGCGGGTGGCCGGGGTGAACCTGGCCGAGTGGGCCGGTCAGAACCGTGAACTGATCGAACGCAAGCTCGACCAGCACGCGACCATCCTGTTTCGGGGGTTTGCGGTAGAGGATATCGGCGAATTCAACCAGTGCGTCGATGCGATCTCCGGCGGCGCGCTGGAGTACCTGTTCCGTGCCTCGCCGCGGACCCAGATCAGCCGCAAGCACAATGTCTACAGCTCGACCGACTACCCCTCGGCGGAGAAGATCTTCCCGCACAACGAGCACTCCTACTCGCCGGTATTCCCGTTGCACCTGTACTTCTACTGCGACCTGCCATCGGCCAGCGGTGGCGAGACGCCGTTTGGCGATACCCGGCTGATTCTGCCGCGTATCGACCCACAGGTGCGCGAGGCCTTCCAGCGCCAAGGCGTGCTCTACGTGCGCAACTATGGCGACGGCATGGGCCTGCCCTGGCAGACGGTGTTCCAGACCGAGGATCGCGCCGAGGTCGAAGCCTACTGCGCGAAGATCGGCATCACCCCCGAATGGAAGCCCGGTAATCGCCTGCGCACCCGGCAAAAAGGCCCGGCGATGGTGCGCCACCCGCGTACCGGCGAAACGGTGTGGTTCAACCACGCGACCTTCTTCAACGCCCTGACCTTACCCGAGAGCATTCGCGACAGCCTGCGTGCCGAGTTCGCCGACGACGACCTGCCGCAAAACACCTTCTTTGGTGACGGCAGCCCGATTCCCGAGGACTACGTGCGCCATCTTCAGCAGCTCTACCGCGAGGTCATGGTCGAGTTCCCCTGGCAGAAGGGCGACGTGGTGATCCTCGACAACATTTTCACTATTCATGCGCGCAACGGTTATGCCGGCCCGCGAAAAATACTCACGGCAATGGCCATCCCGCTCAAAAGCAGCGAAGTGGCGATCGGCTAAGGAAGACCCCATGACAGACGCGAACCCAGCAGAGATTTTCCAGACTTCGGCGCAGCAGGCGCTGATTCTCCAGGCCCAGAGCGAACAACCGCGCATTGCCCGGCTGTGGCTGAATTTTGCCGAGCCGGTCGAGCCAGGGCGGCTTGAGGCGGTGTTGAGTGAACTGGGCCAGCGCCACGAGATTCTGCGCACCCGTTACACCCAGGTCGCGGGGCTCAAGCTGCCGGTGCAGGAAATCGCCGAGCAGGTTCGCGTGAGCATTGCCCTTGTGCACACCGAAGCCCAGGCGCGGGCGCAGTTGAATGCGTTGCTTGAGCAAGCGCCTCTGGTGGCCTGCGTGGCCGGCGCGCAGGTGCTGGTCGGCGTGGCCCTGGCCAGCGCCGACCAGCAAGCGCTCGGGCAACTGGCAGAAGAGATCCTGGCGTTGTACCGGGGTGACACCCTGGCGCCCTTCGAGGCCTTGCAGTATGCCGACTACGCCGCCTGGCAGGCCGATCTTGATGAAGAGGCGTTCGCTCGCCAGGGCAAAGCCTACTGGCGTGGCCTGGCAGCAGCACAGGCCCCTGGGCGGCGCTTGCCCTTCGAAGCGATCGAACAGGGCGCAGGGGAGCGCAACCAGTGTCAACGCTTGAGCCCTGGCCTGAACTCGGCATTGGCCGTAATGCAGGCCGAGGCCGGGCTTGCACCGCCAGAGGCGCTGCTGTTTCTCTGGGGCAGTTTCCTCAGCGTGCTGACCCGGCAACAGCCGCTGCTGGTAGCGCTGGAGGTCGACGGACGCAATGACCAGCTGCAGCACACGCTTGGCCATTTTGCCCGACGCCTGCCGCAGGCATTCAACCTGCAGCCTGGCCTGGCGTTGCGGGAGCAGCTGGCAGCGTTCGCCGTGCAACTGGCCGAGGGCCGATCCTGGCTCGATTGCCTGAATGAACCGGACATGAGCGCTGCCGGGGCGCTGCCAGTGTTTGCCTGCGCCTACACCCAGGCGCCAGCGGCTGAACAGTGGCGGGTCGAACTGGATGACTATCGCAACGACAAGCTTTTCCTGAGTGCGCGGGCGCAAGCGGATGGCGTCTGCCTGCAACTGTCTGCGCCTGGGCAAGGGTTCGCACCTGCTCAATTGCAGGCCTGGCTGGCGCAATTTGACACCTTTGCGCTCAACGCGGCGGCTGATCTTGGCTGTGCGCCTGAGCAGCTGAACACTGTCGATGCCGAGCAGGCCGCAGCCTTGCTGGCGCGTTTTGACCGCAGCCTGGCGCTGCCGGCTGCCGCCGATGATGCTCTGCATGGTCTGTTCGAGCAGATGGCGGCCTTGCATCCGCAACGCATCGCCTTGCAGATTGGCGATCAGCGCCTGAGCTATGCCGAACTGGACCGCCGGGCGGATGAACTGGCGCGCGCCCTGCAGGCATGCGGTGTGGGTGGCGACAGCGTGGTGGCGGTGTATGGTTCGCGCTCGGTGGAAATCGTCGTGGCCTTGCTGGGTATTCTCAAGGCGGGTGGCGCCTACCTGCCGCTGGATCCTGGCTATCCGGCCGAGCGCCTGTCGTTCATGCTGCATGATGCCCGGGCACAGTGCCTGATCAGCCTGCAGCCGCTGGCCGACGACATCGAGGTGGCGCCCGGGGTCCAGCGCTTGCAGCTGGATGCCTTGCCGCCCAGCGACCTGCTGCCTTTGCGCAAGCGCCATTCTGCGGCGAGCCTGGCTTACGTCATCTACACCTCCGGCTCTACCGGCAAGCCCAAGGGCGTGATGATCAGCCACGCCAATGCCTGTGCCTCGACCCGCGCCCGCGGCCTGTTCTATCGCCAGCCGCTGTTGCGCTTCCTGATGCTTTCGTCGTTTTCCTTCGACAGTTCGGTTGCCGGGATTTTCTGGAGCCTGGCCCAGGGCGGCACCCTGTGCCTGCCTGGCGAAGAGGAACACAAGGATCCGCAACGCCTTGCCGCACTGATCGAGCGCGAGCAGATTTCCCACTTCCTCGCGCTGCCCTCGTTCTATGCGCAGATCCTCGAACACCTGGAACAGCCGGCGCTGAGTTGTGTGATCGTCGCTGGCGAGGCGTGTCCGCCGGAGCTCGCCGTGCGTCACCGCCAGCGCCTGGCGCAGACCCTGCTGGTCAATGAATACGGGCCGTCGGAAAGTGCCGTGTGGTGCTCGGCCCATGCCCTGGAACAGGATCCGCAAGGCGAGCGGGTGCCCATCGGCGCACCGATCGCTGGCGCCCGCCTGCTGGCCCTGGATGAGGCTGGCGAAATGGCCGGCTTCGGTTGTGAAGGTGAGTTGTACGTCGGTGGCCCGGGGCTTGCGCGGGGTTACCTGCAGCGTCCGGGGCTGACCGCCAGCCGCTTTGTTCCCGATCCCTTTGCCAAGGAGCCCGGGCAGCGCCTGTACCGTACCGGGGATCGGGTCAGCGCCGGGGTCGATGGTTGCATTGACTACCTTGGGCGCCTGGATTTCCAGCTGAAGATTCGCGGTTTTCGTATCGAACTGGGCGAGATCGAATCGCGCCTGGCGCAGTTGCCGGGTGTCCGCGAAGCGGCGGTGGTCGTGCGCGAAAGCGCTGCCGGGGCGCAATTGGCGGCCTATGTGCTGCACACAGACGGGCAGACCCCAGCGAGTACCGAACAATCCTTGCTCGATGCCTTGCGCGAACAACTGCCCGAGTACATGGTGCCGGCCTTCGTGCGCGTGCTCGAGCGTTTCCCGCTGACCCCCAATGGCAAACTCGACCGCAATGCCCTGGCGGCGCTGCAGCCGCAGAGCCACGAGTTCGTGGCGCCGCGTAATGAGCTGGAAGCAACCCTGGCAGCAATCTGGCAGGAGGCGCTGCACCTGGAGCAGGTGGGTATCCATGACAACTTCTTTGCCCTGGGCGGCCATTCGCTGCTGGCGACGCGTATCCGCTCCGAAGTCCAGGCGCGCCTGAACCTTAACCTGCCGCTGCGGGTGTTCTTCGAGGGTGAGACCGTCGCCTTGCTGGCGGAGCAAGTGGCGCAGTATCGCGATTCCGGCCTGAGTGAAAGCAAGGTCGATGCCCTCGAAGCCCTGTTCGACGCGGCGGAGCAGGTATGAGCCAGCTGAACGAACGCATGCTCACCCTGGCCAAGCGCTTTGCCGCGCTGGGGCCGTTGGAGCAGAAAGCACTGCAGGCGCGAATGATCGAGCAGGGGTTGTCGCTGGAGATGCTGCCGATCCCGCCGCGCCAGCAGGCCGACGAACTCATCCAGGCCTCCTATGCCCAGCAACGGCTGTGGTTTCTCTGGCAACTTGATGCGCAATCGAGTGCCTACAATCAACCGGCCGTGTTGCGCCTGCAAGGCGCACTGGACTGCGCGGCGCTGGGCGCTAGCCTGCAGGCGCTGATCAACCGCCATGAAGCCTTGCGCACCAACTTCGAACTGATCGACGACAGGGTCGTGCAGCGCTGTCACGCTGACCGCTCGTTGAGCTTGCAGGTGCTGGATCGCAGCGGCCTGGATGAGTCGGCTCTGCAGACCGAACTGGCCGCCTTGATTGCGCAGCCCTTTGACCTGGCAACCGACCTGTTGCTGCGTGCCACGCTGATTCGTCTGGGGCAGGACGAGCATGTGCTGGTGTTCTGTACGCACCATATCGTTACCGATGCCTGGTCGATGCCGATTCTGGTCGATGAAGTAAGCGGTCACTATGCGCGTATCAGTCAGGGCCAGGCGGGCGCGCAACCCGCGGCCTTGAGCGTGCACTATGCCGACTATGCCAAGTGGCAGCGTCTGTGGTTGCAGGCCGGGGAAGCCGATCGGCAACTGGCCTACTGGCAGGCACGGCTGGGCAGCGAACCGGTGTCGTTGGCGTTGCCGTTGGATCGCCCGCGGCCGATGCTGCGCGAGCAGCGCGGCGCCCGCCACACGCTGGCGCTGGAGCCGGGCCTGGGGCAGGACTTGCGGCGCTTCGCCAGTGGCCAGGGGGCGACCCTGTTCATGGTGCTGCTGGCCGGCATCCAGGCTTTGTTGCATCGCTACAGCGCCGCAGGCACGGTGCGGGTCGGCACCCCGGTGGCAAACCGCGGCCGTGCCGAGGTCCAGCACCTGATCGGTTTCTTCGTTAACACCCAGGTGTTGCAGGCCGAGATTGAACCGTGGATGAGCTTCGAGCAACTGCTTGCCCAGGTCCGGGAACGGGTGCAGGAGGCCCAGGCCAATCAGGACCTGCCGTTCGAGCAACTGGTCGATGCCCTGCAGCCTGATCGCAGCCTTAACCAGACGCCGCTGTTTCAGGTGTTGTTCAATCACCAGGCCAGTGCTGCGCCAGCAACCGAGCGGAACCTGCCGGGCTTGCGCCTGCAGGCACTGGACAGCGGCAGCGAATCGGCCCGTTTCGACCTGACCTTCAACACCCATGAGCTGGGTAGCCAGCTGCAGGCATCGCTGGTCTACGCCGAGGATGTGTTCGACGCCGCAACCATCGAACAGATGGCCGGGCACTGGCTTAACCTGTTGCGTGCAGCGCTGGCCGAACCGCAGCGGCCATTGGGTGAACTGGCACTGCTCGCGCCGCAGCAACAGCAGGCGCTATTGGCCAGTGCGGCGCCAGCCCAAGCGCTGACGCTGCAGGGCAGTGTGCACGGGCAGATCGAGCAACAGGCCAGGTTGCATCCCGAGCGCCTGGCGCTGGTGGAGGGCGAACGACAACTGAGCTACGCCGCGCTCAACACCCGCGCCAACCAGCTGGCGCACCGCATGATTGCCCTGGGAGTCGGTGCGCAGGACAAGGTCGCGATACTTGCCGAGCGCTCGCTGGAATCGCTGGTCGCGCTGCTGGCAACGCTCAAGAGTGGGGCGGCCTATGTGCCGCTCGATCCCCAGCTGGCACCACGGCGCCTGCAGCAGATGGTCGAGGCCAGTCGCTGTAGCCTGGTGCTCGGGCGCGCCGGCGCGCTGCAAGCGCTGGCGCCGTGCGCGCAACTGGCGACCCTGGCCCTTGATGATGCGCAGGCCTATGCCCCGGCGCAGCACGACCCGCAATGCCGGAGCGAGCTTGAGGCACTGGCCTATGTGATTCACACCTCCGGCTCCACTGGCCAGCCCAAAGGGGTGATGGTCAGTCATGGGGCGCTGCTGCATTACCTGCAGGGCCTGGAAGCGCGCCTGCCGCTGGCTGACGTGCAGCGGCTGGCCCTGGTCTCGACCCTGGCAGCCGACCTCGGCCATACCGTGGTGTTCGGGGCCTTGTGCCAGGGGCGGACCCTGCACCTGATCGACAGTGACCTGGCACTCGATGGCCACGGCTTTGGCCAGTACCTGCAGCAGCAGCGCATCGATGCCCTGAAAGTGGTGCCTTCGCATTTTGCCGCGCTGCTGGGCCAGGACAACCAGGCGGTCATTCCCCAGCGTTGCCTGATCCTCGGCGGCGAGTCGCCGACACCCGGGTTGCTCGAGCGTATCAAGCGCCTGGCACCGGATTGCCGGGTGTTCAACCACTATGGCCCGACCGAATGTACCGTCGGTGCGCTGGCCGGTGAGCTTGAGGGTGACACGGCCATCCACCTTGGCCGTGCGCTGCAAAACCGTCAGGCGCTGGTGCTCGATGCCGGGTTGCAATTGATGGCCAGCACTTGCCCGGGCGAGCTGTACCTGGGCGGTGCGGGTATTGCCCGCGGTTATCATGAACAGCCCGGGCTGACCGCCGAGCGTTTCGTGCCGGACCCATTCGCCGTCCAGCCCGGTGCCAGGATGTACCGCAGCGGTGATCTGGTGCGTCGTGGCGGCGATGGCCAGCTGGTGTTTATCGGTCGGGCTGACCAGCAGTTGAAGATTCGAGGCTACCGGATCGAAACCGGCGAGATCGAGGCGTGCCTACGGCGTCATCCGGCGCTGGCCGAGGCCCTGGTGATGGCCTGGCAGGAAGGCGAGCAACAGCACTTGCTGGCTTATCTGGTGCCCGTCGACCCCGCTGCAGCGCCTGCCGAGTTGAGTGCACAAGTGGCTGATGCACTGCGCGAACGCCTGCCGGCCTATATGCTGCCCAGCCGCTGGGTGGTCCTCGAACGTCTGCCGCTGACCGCCAACGGCAAGCTTGATCGCAAGGCTTTGCCCGCGCCTGTCACACCGGTGTCGGTGGCCTCCAGCCAGGGCGTCGGGACGGCCCTGGAACTGCGTTTGGCGAGTGTGTGGCAAGAGGTGTTGCGCTGCCCGCAGGTGGGGCTGGACGATAACTTCTTCGAGCTGGGTGGCGACTCCATCGTTTCCATTCAACTGGTCAGCCGTGCCCGTAGCGCCGGCATCCATTTCAGCGCCCGGGATATCTTCCAGCACCAGACCGTGCGCAGCCTGGCCGCCCAGGCAACCCAGGGCGCTGCCCGGCAGGTGGTCGAGCGCGGGGCCGAGCAAGGCGTATGTCAGCTGTTGCCGATCCAGCAGGGCTTTTTCGCCACCGACATTCCCCAGCGCCAGCACTGGAACCAGTCGATTCTGCTGCGCCCGCAGGTGGCGCTGCAGGGGCCGGTGCTGGAGCAAGCCTTGCAGGCCCTGCTGGATCAGCATGATGCCCTGCGTGCCCGCTTCGAGCCTGGCGCCGCTGGCTGGCACTGCCACCTGCAGGCGCCGGCGCCGGTGGCCGAACTACTGTGGCAGCGGCATCAGGTGAGCGCCGCCGACCTCGATAGCCTGGTCAACCAGGCGCAGCGCAGCCTGCGCCTGGACGGCGACAGCTTGCTGCGCGCCTTGCTGGTGAACCTTGAAGACGGCAGCCAGCGTCTGCTGCTGGCGGCCCATCATCTGGTGGTCGACGGCGTGTCCTGGCGAATTCTGCTGGAAGATTTGCAAAGTGCCTACGGCCAATGCCTGGCCGGGCAGCCGCTGCAATTGCCGCCGCGCACCAGTTCGCTGCGCGAGTGGGCGCAGCGCCTGGCGCAATGGGCGCATGCGCCTGCCCAGCAGGCGCGCCTGGATTACTGGCAGGCGCAGTTGGCAGATGTTCCCGCTTCGCTGCCAGGCATGCGTTTCGCACAGGCGGCCAGCAGCGCCAGCAAACAGGTGTGCGTCACCCGCCTGGACGCTGAAACCACTAGCCGGTTGTTGCAGCAGGCCAATGGCGCCTACCGCACGCAGATCAATGACCTGCTGCTGACGGCCCTGAGCCGGGTGCTGTGCCGCTGGACCGGCCAGGCGGCGATCAACGTCCAGCTTGAAGGCCATGGCCGTGAGGAGCTGTTCGACGATGTTGACCTTTCGCGCACGGTGGGCTGGTTCACCAGCCTGTTTCCGCTGCGCCTGGCCCCCGCGTCGACGCTGGCCGACTCGATCAAGCAGATCAAGGAGCAACTGCGCGCAGTGCCACAGCGTGGTATCGGCTTCGGGGCGCTCAAATACCTCGGCCCGCAAGCTGCCCGTGAGCGCTTGCAGGGGTTGCCGACGCCGCGTATCACCTTCAACTACCTGGGCCAGGTCGACGGGGCCTTCAATGCCCAGGCGCTGTTGCTGCCCGCCACCGAGTCCAAGGGGGACGAACGCAGCCCGGAGGCGCCGCTGGGCAACTGGCTGACGGTCAGCGGCCAGGTCTACCAGGGACGCTTGAGCCTGGACTGGACCTTTAGCGACGCGATGTTCGAGCCGGCGCAGATCCAGCGCCTGGCCGATGACTATGGTGCCGAGTTGAATGCCCTGGTCGGCCATTGCCTGGCGCCCGGGCAGGGTGGCCTGACGCCCTCGGATGCGCCGCTGGCCGGGCTTGACCAGGCCGCGCTGGACGCCTTGCCGGTGGCCAGCCATCTGCTGGCGGACCTCTACCCGCTGTCGCCGATGCAACAGGGCATGCTGTTCCACTCGCTCTACCAGACCGAGACCGGGGCTTACATCAACCAGCTCGACTGTACCGTGCGCGGCCTGGACCCCGAGCGCCTGCATCACGCCTGGCAAGCCACGGTCGATGCGCACGATATCCTGCGCACCGGGTTCATCTGGCAGGGTGAGCAGGCGCAGCCGCTGCAAGCGGTCTATCGGCACGCCGAGCTGGAATTCCAGCTGCTGGACTGGCGCAGCCGCCCTGACTTGCAGGCCGCCTTGCAGGAACTGGCAGCAAGCGAGCGGGCCCGCGCTTTTGAGCTGGCCCAGGCACCGCTGATGCGCGTGGCACTGGTGCGATGCGCGCAATCGTCCTACCAGTTGATCTACACCCACCACCACATCCTCATGGACGGCTGGAGCAGCTCGCGCCTGATGGGGGAGGTGATGCAGCGCTATCAGGGCCAGGACCCGGGGCGCCCGGCGCGCTCGATTCGCGAGTACATCGGCTGGCTGCAGGAGCAGGATCCGGCAGCCGCGCAGGCGTTCTGGGAGACGCAGCTGGCTGGCCTGCAAGCGCCCACGCGGTTGCTCGATGCGATTGTCAGCAAGCCCGAGCAAGCCTCGGGCATCGGTCACTTCGACAGCTGCCTGAGCGCCGACGACAGCGAGCGGTTGAAGGGCTTTGCCCGTAGACAGAGACTGACGTTGAATACCCTCGTGCAGGCTGCCTGGGCCTTGTTGCTGCAACGCTACACAGGGCAGGACAGCGTGTGCTTTGGTGCCACGGTATCGGGGCGTCCGGCGCAATTGCCCGGTATCGAGCAACAGGTGGGGCTGTTCATCAACACCTTGCCGGTGATCGTCAGCCCGGACCCGCAACAACCCGTAGGTGCGTGGCTGCAACAGTTGCAAGCGCTCAACCTGGCCTTGCGCGAATATGAGCACACGCCGCTGTACGAAATTCAGCGCTGGGCCGGGCGCGGTGGCGAGGCCTTGTTCGACCATATTCTGGTGTTCGAGAACTTCCCGATCGCCGAGGCCTTGCAGCAGGCGGGTGACCAGGCCCTGCAATTTGACGGGGTGCACCAACACGAGCGTACCAACTACCCGTTGACCCTGGCTGCAGGGCTGGGCGACACCTTGCAGTTCCAGTTCAGCTACGACCGTGCCGCGCTTTCTGCGTCCGCCGTAGCGGGCCTGGCCGGTCATTTGCACACCCTGCTCATGGGGCTTGCCCAGGATCCCGGCCAAGCCCTTGGACGGTTGTCGCTGCTGGACGCCGAGCATCTGCAGCAGCGCCTGCTCGAGGACGGCGCCCTTGGCCCGCTGGTACACGAGGCTTTCGCCGCCAATGCCGCGCGCACTCCCGAGGCCATTGCGCTGATTTGTGAAGGCCAGCACTTGCGCTATGGCGAGCTCAATGCCCGGGCCAACCAGCTCGCCCACCGATTGCGCGGCGAAGGCGCCGGGCCGGAAACCCTGGTGGGGATCGCCATCGAGCGTTGCAGCGACCTGGTGGTTGCGGTGCTGGCGGTGCTCAAGTCCGGGGCGGCCTATGTGCCGCTGGACCCCGAGTACCCGGTGGAGCGCCTGAGTGCCATGGTCGCCGACAGCGGCGCCCGCTTGCTGCTGACCCGCAATGCCTTGCTGCAACGCCTGCCGGCGCTGGCCGGTTTGCAGGTGTTGAGTCTGGATGACGATCTGCAAGGCTTTGCCAGCGATGATCCGCAGACACCGCTGTTGGCCGATAACCTGGCCTACGTGATCTTCACTTCCGGTTCGACCGGCAGGCCCAAGGGTGTGGCGGTAAGTCATGCGGCGCTGGCCCGCCACACGCAAGCGGCAATCGAGATGTTGCAGCTCAGTGCCCGGGACCGGGTGCTGCAGTTCGCCACGTTCAACTTCGACCCGTTCGTTGAGCAGCTGTTTGCCAGCCTCACGGTCGGCGCGACGGTGATCATGCGCGGCGACCAGCTGTGGAGCAGTGAGCGCTGGCTGCAGGAGGTCCGTAGCCAGGGGATTACCGTGGCCAACCTGAGCACCGCCTATTGGGCGACCATTGCCCGTGATCTGGCCCACGGCGGGCCGCAGGACATGGCCGCGCTGCGCCTGATGATCTGCGGTGGCGAGGCCATGTCGGCCGCCGCCCTGGCCGATTGGCGCCAGGCCCTCGCCACGCCGGTAAAACTGCTCAATGCCTATGGCCCCACCGAGGCGACGGTGACCGCCAGCGCGCATGACTGCAGCGTCTACCTCGACCCGCAGCAGACGGTACCGAGTGTGCTGCCTATCGGCCGGCCCCTGGCCGGGCGCAGGCTGTACCTGCTCGACAGCCAGGGACAACCGGCGGCGGCCGCAGTCGCCGCCGAGCTGAGTATCGGCGGCGAGTTGCTTGCCCGTGGGTACTACGGGCGCCCGGGCTTGACGGCCGAGCGCTTCATCCCCGATCCCTTTGCCGGGCCGGGGGCGCGCCAGTACCGCACCGGTGACCTGGTCTGGGCAGGCGCGGACCAGGTGCTGGGTTACCTTGGCCGGCTCGACCAACAGGTCAAGGTGCGGGGTTATCGGATCGAGCCCGGTGAAATCGAAGCCCGCCTGCTTGAGCACCCGCAGGTAGGCGAGGCGCTGGTGCAGGTGCATCAGGGGGCAACCGGCGCGCAACTGGTGGCCTACCTTGTGCCAGCTAGCGGCCAAGCCCGGCTTGCGCTCGATGCCTGCAAGGCCTGGGTCGCCGCAGCGCTGCCTGCCTATATGGTGCCGGCCCACTGGGTCATGCTCGAGCGCCTGCCGCTCAGCCCCAACGGCAAGCTTGACCGGCAGTCGCTGCCGCTGCCGGACCTGAACCAGGCCGTTGCGGCCTACCAGGCACCTCGCGATGAGTTCGAGCAACAGGTGGCGCTGATCTGGCAACAGGTTCTGCACGTCGAACAGGTCGGGCTGGCGGACAACTTCTTCGAGTTGGGTGGGCATTCGTTGCTGGCGACCCAGGTCATTGTTCGTCTGCGCGGGCAGATGGGGCTGGAGGTGCCCCTGGAAAATCTGTTCCTGGCCAGCGACCTGGCAGCGTTCTGCAGCCAGGCGCGCGGGCTGCGAAACGAGGCAAAACCCCTTGAAGACGAATTGGCTAAATCTTTGGAGGCTCTCAAACGTTTATCAAGCGCAGAGCTTGAAAAGCTGATTTCCTAAAGGAGTTTTTGACGTGCAAGAATTGATCGGTGCGGTTGGGGCATTGTCGGCAAAAGAGCGCAAGGCCCTGGCCATCATGCTCAAAGAGAAAGGTATCAATCTCTTTGCTGTTGCACCGATCTTCAAGCGGGAGGCTGGCGCACCGTTGTTGCTGTCCTACGCCCAGCAGCGCCAGTGGTTTCTCTGGCAACTGGAGCCGCAGAGCGCGGCGTACAACATCCCGGCTGCCTTGCGCTTGCGCGGGGCCCTGAACCTGCCTGCCTTGCAGGCCGCTTTCGAGGTGCTGATCGCCCGTCATGCAGCCTTGCGCACCGGCTTCGTCCAGCAAGGCGAGCAGACCCTGCAGGTGATTCGTCAGCCAGGTGATTTCAAGCTGGCGATCCAGCCTCTCGGCGAAGGCGTGGCGACCGAGACTGCCATCGAGGCCTTCCTTGCGGCGCAGTTGGGCGAGCCCTTTGATCTGGAACTGCAACCACTGCTGCGCGCGGCGGTATTGCAGGTGGCAGAAGATGAGCATGTGCTGGCGCTGGCCTTGCATCACATCATTGCCGATGGCTGGTCGATGCAGGTGCTGGTCCGCGAACTGATGCAGGTGTATGCCGGGCAGGTTCGTGGGGTGCCGGTGCAGCTGGCCGAGTTGCCTGTCGACTACGCTGACTATGCCCTGTGGCAACGTGAATGGATGGACGCCGGGGAGCGTGAGCGGCAACTCGGCTACTGGGTCGGCGAACTCGGGCGTGAGCCGCTGGTGCTCGAACTGCCCACCGATCATCCGCGGCCGCTGCGCCAGAGTTTTCGCGGTGCGCGCCTGGAGATCGATATCGATCCGGCGCTGGCGGCAGGGCTCAAGCGGCTGGCGCAACAGCACAATGTCACCGTGTTCATGTTGTTGCTGGCATCGTTCCAGACCCTGTTGCACCGCTACAGCGGCCAGCAGGCTGTGCGTGTCGGCGTGCCGGTGGCCAACCGTACCCGGGTCGAGACCGAAGGCCTGATCGGCTTTTTCGCCAACACCCAGGTACTGGCTGCGCAGTTCGACCCATTGCTGTCTTTTGCCTCCCTGCTGCAGCAGGTCAAACAGCGGGTGCTGGGTGCACAGTCGCACCAGGATCTGCCGTTCGAGCAACTGGTCGAAGCCCTGGCGCCGGAGCGCTCACTCAGTCACAACCCGTTGTTCCAGGCCATGTTCAACCACCAGGGCAGTGCGCTTCAACGCCCTGCGCCAGGCAACGACGGGCTGGGTTTGCAGGTGCAGCCCCTGGCGCGGGAGGCCAGCACGGCCCAGGTCGACCTGACGTTGGCCACCGAAGAGCACGCCCAGGGCCTGACGGCGGCACTGACCTATGCGACCGATCTGTTCAGTGCCGCCAGCGCAGAAAAAATGGCCGGCCACTGGCGCAATCTGTTGCGCGCCATCGTTGCCAACCCACAACAGGTGGTTGGTGAACTGGGCATGCTCGATGCAAACGAGCGCCAGCGCATCACCGGTGATTGGAATGCGACCGGCGTCGACTATCCGCAAGAGGTGTGCATCCATCGCCTGATCGAGGCCCAGGTGCGGCGTACACCGCAGGCGCCGGCGCTGCAGTTTGCCGGCCAGGCGCTCAGTTATGCGCAGCTCAACGCCCGGGCCAACCAGCTGGCGCGGCGGCTGGTCAGTGCCGGTGTCGGTCCCGATCAACTGGTCGGGATCGCCCTCGAACGCAGCGTGGAGATGGTGGTTGCCTTGCTCGCGGTGCTCAAGGCCGGCGGCGCTTATGTACCGCTGGATCCTGAGTATCCCCGCGAACGCCTGGCGTACATGATCGAAGACAGCGCCGTCAGCCTGGTGCTGACCAGTGCTGCCTTGATGCCGGGGTTGCCATTGCCTGCGGCTGTGCATGCCCTGGCGGTCGATGAGCTGGACCTGGCAGGCGAGGCGCAGGGTGATCTGGACATCGTCAACGATGGCGAGCACCTGGCGTACATGATCTACACCTCGGGTTCTACCGGCCGGCCGAAAGGGGCTGCCAACCGCCATCGGGCCTTGAGCAACCGCCTGTACTGGATGCAGCAGGCGTACAGCCTCGATGCCGGTGACACCGTCCTGCAAAAGACCCCGTTCAGTTTCGATGTATCGGTGTGGGAGTTTTTCTGGCCGCTGATGAGCGGCGCGCGCCTGGTCGTGGCCCAGCCGGGGGATCACCGTGATCCGTCCCGCCTGGCCCGGCTGATTCGCGAGTCCCGGGTCACCACCGTGCATTTCGTTCCGTCGATGCTGCAGGCGTTCATGCTCGATAGCGAGGCCGCCACCTGCACCAGCCTGCAACGGATCATCTGCAGTGGTGAAGCGCTGCCGCTGGAGGTCCAGCAGCAGGTGCTGACCCAGCTGGCCCAGGCGAAACTGTACAACCTCTACGGGCCGACCGAGGCGGCAATCGACGTCACCCACTGGACCTGCCAGGCCCAGGAGCACCACAGCGTGCCGATCGGCCAGCCGATTGCCAACCTCAGTACTTTTATCCTCGACGCCGGGTTCAACCCGGTGCCGGCGGGGGTGATCGGTGAGCTGTACCTGGGTGGCGAAGGCCTGGCTCGCGGCTATCACCGCCGCCCGGGGTTGACGGCCGAGCGCTTCATCGCCAACCCGTTCGCCAGTGGGCAACGGCTGTATCGCACCGGCGACCTGGCGCGTCAGCGCGAGGATGGGGTGATCGAATATGCCGGGCGCATCGATCATCAGGTGAAGATTCGTGGCCTGCGCATCGAACTTGGCGAAATCGAGGCGCGCTTGCAGGAGCAAGCCGCTGTCAGCGAGTGCGTGGTCATTGCCGGGCAGGGCGCGACGGGGGTGCAGTTGCTGGCCTATGTGGTGGCCAGCGATGGCGCTGTGGCCATGGCCGACCAGGCCAGCCAGCAAGCCCTGGCCGATCAGCTCAAGGCTGAGCTGGGCCGGGGCCTGCCAGACTACATGGTGCCGACGCAGATGATCTTTTTGCCGGCCATGCCGCTGTCGCCCAACGGCAAGCTTGACCGCAAGGCCTTGCCTGCACCTGATCTGAATAGCGTACAGGCGGTGTACCGGGCGCCGGTCAGCGCCCAGGAACAGGCCGTGGCCGAAATCTGGCAGCAATTGCTCAAGTGCGAGCAGGTTGGCCTGGACGACGACTTCTTTGCCCTGGGTGGCCACTCCTTGCTGGCTACCCAGCTGGTCTCTCGGGTGCGTCAGGCACTGGCGGTGGAGGTGGCGCTGCGCACGGTGTTCGAGCACAGCCGTTTGCAGGCCTTCGTTGCCGCGCTGTGCCAGGCGCCGAGCAGCAATCAGCTGCCGATGCAGGCCGTCGATCGCAGGGCGGGCGTGCCGTTGTCCTATGCCCAGGAGCGTCAGTGGTTTCTCTGGCAGCTCGATCCGCACAGTACCGCGTATGTGATTCCCATGGTCCTGCAGCTCGATGGCGAGCTCGATGGCGAGGCGCTTGAGCAAGCGTTCGTGACCTTGCTCGAACGGCATGAAAGCCTGCGTACCGGATTTGCCGAGCGCGATGGCCAGTGCGTGCAGCTGATCCGTGACCAGGTGGATTTCCAGGTGCGGCGCCATACCCTGGCGCAAGACGGCGATGCAACAGCGCTCAGCGACAGTTTCGTACGCCAGGCGGTGTGCAAGCCCTTTGACCTGCAGCACGACCTGCTGCTGCGCGCCGACTTGCTTGGTGTCGGCCCACAGCGCCATGTGCTGGTGGTGACTCAGCACCATATCGTGTCGGATGGCTGGTCGATGCAGGTGATGATCGACGAGTTGCTGCAGTGCTACGCCGCGCTGTGCAAGGGCCAGGTGCCGCAGTTGCCGCCTCTGCCAATCCAGTACGCCGACTACGCCGCCTGGCAGCGCCAGTGGATGGATGCGGGTGAGCGTGAGCGGCAACTCGACTACTGGCAAGAGCAGCTCGGGCGTCAGAGTGTGGTCCTGGAGCTGCCCGCCGATCATGTCCGGCCGGTGCAGCAAAGCTTGCGCGGTGCGCGACTGGAGTTGCCGATCAGTAGTCAGTTGCATCGAGCGTTGCGCCAGTTGGCCGAGCAGCAGGGGGTGACCCTGTTCATGCTGCTGCTTGCCGCCTACCAGACACTGTTGTTCCGTTACAGCGGGCAGTCGCGCATTCGCGTCGGGGTGCCGATCGCCAACCGTAACCGCCTGGAAACCGAGCGCCTGATCGGCTTTTTCGTCAACACCCAGGTGTTGCAAGCCGACCTTGATGGCCAGCAAGGCTTCGACGCATTGCTCAAGCAAGTGCGTCAGGTCACCTTGCAAGCCCAGGAACATCAGGACTTGCCGTTCGAACAACTGGTCGATGCCCTGCAGCCGGAGCGCAGCCTCAGCTATAGCCCGTTGTTCCAGGTGATGTATAACCACCAGGCCGAGCAGGCTGCAGGTGCGCAGCGTGGCGGTGGCCCGCTCGACCTGCAGATCACCAGCCTTGGTTGGTCGGGCGAGAATGCCCAGTTCGACCTGACCCTGAGCACGCACGAGAGTGCCGATAGCCTGGCGGCTTCGTTCACCTATGCCACCGACCTGTTCGAAGCCGGTACTGTCCAGCGTATGGCAGACCATTGGCTGCGCCTGCTGCAGGCCATTGTCCAGGCACCGGGACAGGCCCTGGGTGAGCTGCCATTGCTCGCCGTTCACGAGCGTGACCAGCTGTTTGCCCTGAACCCGGCGCGTGAACCCTTCGATGCCGATAGCTGCATCGACCAGCTGATCGCCCAGCGTGCCCAGGCTGCACCGCAAGCCCTGGCGCTGATCGACGGCGAACAGTCCTATTCCCACGCCTGGCTGCAAAGCCGCGCCAACCGTCTGGCCCACCGCCTGATCGAACTGGGCGTCGGCCCCGAGGTGCGGGTCGGTGTGG
>RCUL01000317.1_pt1 | contig 29277 bp, 27 predicted proteins | sample 2167521 | NCBI WGS metagenome assembly RCUL01 (sample SAMN09932745, study PRJNA488358) | compost metagenome | feature: garden; material: soil; isolation source: compost soil in acetic acid-enriched culture | place: Germany: Experimental Botanical Garden Goettingen | collected 2016-01-27
GCACGCTGTACCTGACCGCGTTCATTCGGCACACTTAAACAGCCTTCTTCACCTAAGGTCGTTGCTTGAGAAAACTCTAAAATTTCAGGATTGACCATCACCACGGCGTCCATTTCAGGTGCATCGGGATAGCGTAAATTTGACCGTGAAGCCACAATAATAACCCGCTTTGAAATATAAACTTGTGGTGCAGCAATGCCTACACCGCTCCGCTCTAACATGGTCGCAATCATGGTAGAAGCCAACTGCATGAGCCAGTCGCTATTAAATTCTGCATCTGCAACGCGAGCAGCTTTGAGTCTTAAAATATCTTCACCACGTTGTGCAACAGGTAAAATGACACTCATACACAAATCCTAATTCTTATACCTATTTATTCTTTTTATATCATAAGCCTTTTATCTCGCCTGCGTTATATATTTACGTTGACCGTCAAATCAACTATGTTGATTCATGTATAATTTTTAGTTCAGCCCCAGTAAAGAAAGATTAATTATTCATTCAAAAAAGACTTCTTTAAAATCAAATATAAACCTTTATTCAGCTTTGGAAATATACGCATGGATGCAACACCACGTTTGACCAGAGAAGACAAACGTACCCTTGGGCTGTCATCACTCGGTGGTGCGCTTGAGTTCTATGACTTTGTTATTTATGTTTTTTACGCCAAAATTATTTCTGAGTTGTTCTTTCCCGCAGGGCTTAGTCCATTTTGGGCCATGCTGAATACTTACGGTATTTTTGCCGCAGGCTACTTCTTCCGTCCACTTGGCGGTGTAGTCATGGCGCACTTTGGCGACCTCATTGGACGTAAACGTCTATTTAGCTTATCTATTTTGCTCATGGCTTTACCTACCCTCATGATCGGGGTTATGCCAACTTTTGAAACGATTGGTTATGCTGCGCCGCTGCTTTTGCTCCTTATGCGGGTAATACAAGGCATCGCGATTGGTGGAGAAATTCCAGCGGCATGGACCTTTGTTTCTGAACATGTTCCCTCTGAAAAAATTGGTTTTGCCAATGGCTTACTTACGGCTGGTTTGTCACTCGGCATCTTGCTCGGTGCTTTAATGTCACTGTTCATTTCTCTTCAGTTTAGTGAAGCAGCTGTTCATGATTGGGCATGGCGTATTCCCTTTATTGTGGGCGGTATTTTTGGCTTAGTGGCCCTATATTTACGTAGTTATTTGAAAGAAACCCCAGTATTCAAAGCCATACAAGCACGTAAAGAGCTCTCCAAAGAAATGCCAGTGAAACAAGTCTTAGCCAGCCATAAAACCGCCGTGGTGATTGGCATGCTCTTGACCTGGTTCTTAACCGCTTGCGTGGTGGTCCTAATTTTAGCCATGCCAAACTTACTGACGGGCGCCTTTGGATTTGAACGTAGCGATGCTTTTCAAATGCAAAGTGCTGCGATCATCATGCAAATGCTGGGATGTATACTCGCTGGCGCATTGGCCGATCGTTTTGCTGCTGCCAAGGTCTTGATTTTTGGCTCGCTCGGTGTCGCTGTTATCGCGACCATTTTCTATCACAGTTTAGGTGCGGTCAGTCCAACTACGGTGTTTGCACTGTATATGCTTTTGGGATTCTTTTCAGGCACAGTTGGGCTTGTGTCCTATAGCATGGTCAAAATGTTCCCTGCTCCGATCCGCTTTTCGGGCATTTCGTTTTCCTACAATGTCGCCTATGCCATTGCAGGAGGCATCACACTGCCTTTGGTTCAATGGCTGAGCTTATATAGCAACATTGGCGCGATGTATTATATTTGGCTGGTCTGTTTGGTTTGCTTCTTCACAGCTTTGGTTTATCAAGCTCAGTTTGAAGCCAAACCCTAAAATGATAAAACCCTTCAATCGAAGGGTTTCTTTTTATGCAGCCTACTTTGAAAACATAAGATCAAAGCCTTTAGCTTAAAGTTTCTGCATACAGATTTTGGCGCAGTTCATCTTCTACGATATCCAGCTCGATTTGACTAAACTTACGAATTTCACCTTCAGCATGTTTTTCTAACATACCACCAATTAATGGCACTTTCACTTTTACCGTCCACTCCAGTTGAAAGTGAATCTGCTCATCATTACCCGATACACTACGTTGGCACACAGCTTCTAAAGGTAAGTTCGGGTCTAAACGGACTTGCGAACTGAGCACAACTAAATCACTGACGTCGGTACGTTGTAAGCGAAAGGCATCTTTAAGAAATTTCTTCGCAATATCGGGAATATTGACATCCAAATTATACGCGCGCTTAAGGGTATAAATATCACCGACTTTATTCGACTCCAAAATTTCCAACTTCTCACCGGGAATACGACGACAAACATTTTCATGTAAGCTGATATTGGCTGCGAGTCGACGGAAGTCATCCAATGAAACACCGTTGATGGTGGCATTGACTACAAACTGATGTGCCATAACATTAAATCCTTTATTTTTTGTTTTTGTAAACATGCATGCCCTGATCAGGACTGAAAAACTGGATCTCGTCATCCTGTAGAAAGGTCAAATATAGACGATGTTCCAGCACCGACTATACCGCGATCTAGATTTCAATGTGTGCCATTCTGTATGACAATATCATCTGCAATATGAATAAAAACCACACGCTCAAAACAGGCCAAGCGAATATCAAAATGCTCTGCCCCATCATCCAGTCCTGTGACCGCCCAACTTGCACTACTGGGTAAATCCCCCAGCCAAGTGGCCTGATAAAAATCAGCAACCGAAGCAAAGTCCAAATATTGCTGTGGACTTCCTTTTAACCGTTCAATGACCGACTCAAATTGAGCCAATTGTATTTGTTTAAAATCAATCAACACTACCCAGCCTATACACTTTTGAGCTGTTGTTTATGACGTACCTGAGTCCATTGCCACCAGCCAAAAGCCGCCAAGCCAACAAAGCCTGCATATAAAGCCGCGGTTAGGAACAAATCTTTATAGATAAACATACCGACATAAACAATATCGACAAATACCCACAGCACCCACGTCGCAATATGTTTACGACTGGTCCAATAGGTCGCCAACAGACTAAACGCTGCAAGCTGCGCATCCAATAGCGGTACAGCAGCATCGGTCAAATACTTTAAGCTCAGGCCAAATACTGCACCAGCCGTAGCGGCAAGTAGCATTTGCAAAATCACTTGCCGAGCTGTAATCGGTTCAATCCGAATATCATGATCTTGTTGTTTACCTTTGAGCCAGTGATAAAAACCATAAAAGTTCACCACCACAAAGAAAAACTGCAAAATGGTTTCGCCATACAATTTATAGGTATAAAACAAATAGCCATATAACAAGAAAGCAGCGAAGTTAAACCACCAACACCACATATTGCGCTTAATGGTCAACGTCACCCCAATTAAGCTAATGATGACTGCAAATATTTCAAAGCTAGACATGGTTCAACTGGTATTCAAAGAAGTGCTGCTATTATGAAAAAAAACTCAATAAAGGCAAGACAATTCCACTCAATCTAAACGTCGATCTTTTTTCGGGGAATCGGATCAAACTGTCGAGTCACAGAATGAATACGCATAAGTTTTGACAGTTTTCTAACAATCGTTTAAAAACTTATAAAACGATACAGGAATAATCAAAATGTCAGAACAACAAGGTCGTGTCAGTCGCGAAGTTCGCGGTTCATTATTTTTAATTGGTTTAGACCGCGCAGCCAAGCGCAATGCTTTCGATAGCCATATGATTCATGACTTATCACTGGCCCTCACCGAATATGAGGATGATCCATCACTGCGCTGTGCCGTAATTTTTGCACACGGGGAACACTTTACAGCTGGGCTTGATTTGGTTGAGTTGCAACCCAAGCTCAATGCAGGCGTTTTCGACTTTCCCATGTCACAAATTAACCCTTGGGGCACCAGTTCCAGACCTCGCACCAAACCCGTGGTTGTGGCAGTCCAAGGCTTTTGCTTTACCGCGGGAATTGAATTAATGCTCAATGCCGATGTGGTGATTGCCGATGCCAATACACAATTTGCCCAAATGGAAGTACAGCGAGGCATTTTACCCTTTGGCGGTGCAACGGTTCGCTTTGTACAAGCGGCGGGTTGGAACAAGGCTATGCGCTATTTACTCACAGGTGACAGCTTCAATGCGCAAGTAGCTCTCGATCTCAATTTAATTACCGAGGTCGTAGAAGCATCTACGCCAAACGCTGCATTAGAGCGAGCATTGAACCTTGCAGAATCGATTGCACAAGCAGCACCACTCGCCGTTCAAGCCACGCTGGCTTCTGCGCAACAAGCCGTACAACACGGCGCAGACTATGCCTTTGCACATTTACAAGAGCACCTCAGCCCGCTACTCAAAACCCAAGATGTCCAAGAAGGTGTCATGGCAATGCTACAACGCAGACCTGCACAGTTTAAAGGACAATAAAGCTCAAAAGTCTGGAACCGACTTTAGTATTTAACAAAAAAGAAGAAACGATGATGCAAGCCACAGCCCATTTAGATTCGACTCAAATAGAGAAACATACTGTAAAATTCTCAGCAACCGATGGTTATGTACTCGTTGGCACACGTTATCGCTCATCTGAGCCGATCAAAGCCAACATCATTGTTGCCAGTGCAACAGGTGTACCACAGCAGTTTTATCGCCGCTTTGCCGAGTATGCAGTAGCGCTAGGTTATCAAGTCCTAACTTTTGATTATCGCGGTGTGGGACTTTCTGCACCGAAGCAACTCAAAGGTTTTAGCATGTCCTATTTGGACTGGGGGCAGCTGGACTTGTCGGCTGCCATTGACTCTATCTGCAAAGATGGCAAACCTATTTTTGTGGTTGGGCACTCTTATGGAGGCCAAGCACTCGGTTTAACCCATAACCATGACCAAGTCACTGCGATGTATTGCTTTGGCACAGGTGCGGGTTGGCATGGCTATATGCCATTTCGGGAAAAAATGAAAGTGCATGTCATGTGGAATATTATTTTCCCGCCGATAGTCGCACTAAAGGGCTATCTGCCTTGGAGCCTGCTAAAAATGGGTACCGATTTACCTGTGGATGTCTACACACAATGGCGAAAATGGTGTAAAAATCCAACCTACTTTTTTGCAGATCCCGAGCAACAACACTTGCTGGAACAGTATGCACAGATCAAAACCCCTATCTATGCTGTTTCAGCACTGGATGATGACTGGGCTTTACCCGACTCAAGGCATGCATTTATGCAGCATTATCGGCATGCGAACATGCATTATCTCAATATTGAAGCCAATGACTATGGCTTGAAAGAAATTGGACACATGGGATATTTCCGCCAAGGGGCCGAAGCCATCTGGGACGATATGCTGAACACTTTCAATGGCTATTTATAATCACCAACCACTACGGAACGTTAAAACTCTATGCGCCCACAAAAACTGAGTAAAGAACAAATCCAGTTGCATTGCATACAAACCTTTAAAACCCATGGTTATGCAGGTACCAGTATGGATTTATTAGCAAAGTCTTGTGGGCTCAGTAAAGCAGCATTTTATTATTATTATCCCAATAAAGAAGCTTTGGTTTTAGATATTTTGCAAGTCAGCCAGCAATACTTAAACCATAAACTGTTAAGCATCTTGCGTGATACGCACTTAGAGTATTACGTTCGCTTTGAACACTTGCACCAGCAAGCTGTCAACTTTTTTAATACTGGTGTTCAAGGCTGCTTAGTCGGGATGCTGTCTTTGGAAATCCCGCATTTATCCGAACAAATTCAGCTCAAAATTCAGTCTATTTTTCAAGATTGGGAGTTGGCGTTGTTGCACTATTTTCAGCAAGTGATGCCTATCGCTCAAGCGGAGGCACTGGCCAAAATCAGTGTTGCCGATTATGAGGGCGCAATTTTAATGACACGCTTAAAACAGGATGACTTCTATTTAAATCATGTCGCGGAGCGAATTCTTCAGCAGTTATCCATGACTGTGATGGACGCTGTAGAAGCGTAAGCGAAGGGATCAATCCCGAGTACGATGGCTTTTTTTATGCTCGCGTCCACTACGGTCAATATGCGTATAAAACATACCATAACGACTCACATAGTATTCAAGCGACTGGTCACAAAAACTCCAAAAAATAGACCATTCATTAAGATCCATTTTGCGAATTTGTGTCTGAGTTTTCGCAGGCATTTTGACCAATAAGGTGCTTTGCATCAGCGTTGCATCTTCTTCAGCCGTGAGCAATATCGCTTGATCTAGAAATAGAGTCGCCACATCATCAAACAGCTCTTGCTCATAAGCATCAACCTCAATAACACGCTCAACCTGAGGTGCTATATTGGTATGTGATGCCATTTGTGAGGATGCTGCTTCCGATTCAACCGCTTTTTCTTGTCGCTTCAGAAAGCGTTGTTTTTTTTGAATTTTGATTACAATAATAGATGCCGCGACCAAAGCAATGAGTATGCAAATCATCAGTAAAAATGTCGCCATGCCCTGCTCTCTTAAAAAATATTCCCTTTTAAAATACAGTATTATCGCTCAAATAAACATCAAAATAATTAAAGCAGACTACATATGAACTCAAATGCTCAATTCGATGACTTGTAATTAGGTTTTGATTCTCAGACCAAATTCAAGTGATTCAACACATATTCGCACAAACGTGAAAGGCATCACGATATGTGATTTTTACTCACAAAATCACTATAAAAAATAATTAACTTCGTGTGATTGAACAACAAAGTTACATCCGTACTAACAGTAATTCAATTTAATAAATACAGTCCCTAGCATGAAATAGCTGTTTCTATAGCTCTAAGAAGAAAAGATGATACGGGCAGCCCAACTTCAGGACATTCCTGAAATTTTAAATGTCGTGCACGACAGTATTCGATCATGTATCAAAGACCACCATCGCCATGAAAGTACGATTCAAATTTGGCTAGAAAACAAGACTCAATCTAACCTGATTATGTGGATGCACTATAACGATAGCTGGGTCTATGTACTCAATCAGCACGTAGTGGGTTTTATTATGGTCAGTGACCAAGGGCGTATTTTACTCAATTATATTTCATCTGCTGAACAACAACGCGGCATAGGTAAAGCCTTATTAGGAACTGTTATTGAACATCTTAAACGTAAACAAATTCGTCAAATGAGTTTAGAAAGCACTCTGACGGCATTCCCTTTTTATCAAAAACATGGCTTTCAAATCCACACCCAAGACATCCCAAATCCCAAAATGGTGGCTATGGTTAAACTCTTATCCTAAGGGTGATTGACCGAGGCATGGCTCAACTAAAAATCACTCAGTTTCATATGATGCATTGGGCATTTTCATCTGATCACGGCCCGCTTCTTTAGCTTGATACAGTTTTAAATCAGCCGCTTTCATAAGGTCGTGAATATTGGCATAACTCGTTTCACGATCCATCCACGATATCCCCATACTCAAAGTTACATAATCTTTTCCATCTAGGCGGTTATGATGCTCAAAACGCGCACTACGCACTGCATCTAAAACGGTTTGCATAATCTGGCTAATAATCACAATTGGGACATTATATAAAACAATGGCAAACTCTTCCCCACCATAGCGTGCTAAGTAGGCATTATGTGGCAGTACTGCACCAATTACTTTCACTAAATTTTGCAGAACTTCGTCGCCCTTTAAGTGCCCATAGTAATCATTATAATTTTTGAAATAATCGACATCCATCATGGCAAAAACCAAAGTTGCATGACTATCTTGTTGTGTTTCAACAAAACGCTGCTGAATTTCTTGGTTCAATGCACGCCGATTATAGGCACCTGTTAAGGCATCAATTTGAATTTGATATTCGAGTTTTTCATTTAAGTCATGTAATTGAGAAGTGCGTTGTTGCACTTTTTGGTCTAGAGAATCATTCAATTCGATTAAATTATTATTTAAACGTTCGGTATGGTAAGTCTGATATGCATAGTTACGCGATTGTTGGAACATCACCAAAAGTGCATACAAACTGGTAGAGATAAAAGAGAGATGAATTGAATCAATCACATGTAGCGTTAGCAAAAAGTCATGGATAAACGATATACACAGCAATATAACGGCGTATAAATTGAGCTTTGAATATTTTTGTTTGGTCTTTAACGTAATGTAAAAACCATAGGCAAAATTAAGCAAAATAATAATACTGAAGAATGCGCTATAAAAAGCCAGCTGCTCAAAAACGACTTGATCGGATAACAAGGTAATGACGATATTCAAAGTCAAAACCAACATGGAAATAGTATAAATCCAATGATGTAAATAGTGCTGATTGAGCAAATACATATAGCTCAAAAAGAACATAACCGCTAAATAGATAAATAAATATTCTAAGCGTATGCCCCACAACCAATTGATATCTAGGAAAGTCGTGTAGGCATAAGGCGCGGTAAAGAGATTATGTAAGGCAAGAAATAAAATAAAAATACCAAAAACAAAAATACTTTTACTATTCCGTTCGTCTGAACCACGGAACATCGAAAACATGGTGGTGAACATCCCCACACCAAACACCACGCCACAGATCATGGCGATACTCATCATCAGTTGCTGATAATGTCGATTAATGGTTTTAGCAATGCCTATATGCATTGGGCTTTCAAGGCCGCCGCGTAAATTGTTAAAGTTTGAGGCTTGTATACTTAAAGTAAAATAGGGGCCGTCAGGGACAAAATAAGCAATCCGCGGTGCATTTTCTGTTTGCTGCGCTCCTGCATTATCCGCGACATCTCCTAAACGAACTAAAAAATCGCCATTGAGATAAACCCGATAAGCACAATTTTGATTGGGGATATGAATGGCTAATCTTCGGCCAATAAATTCCTTCGGAATTTTGAAATGACCGACAAAAGTCCCATAACCCGTATTACTGCCTGTAAGTTCTTGAAATGAAATTGGCAGTTCGGTAGTTTTAGAAGGGAGTTTACGATTAGGCTGAGAAATCAGCTCTTGGTCATAATAAGACCATGTACCTTTTAAATAACTGGTGGTTTGTTCGGTGAATTGAATGTCATTGACATTTTTTTGGTGCAAATAATACTGCGTAGGCTCAGCTTCATATTGTGCCCACGTCGAAGGTATTAAACTTAAAACCAGCAAACAGCCTAAAATAAGCCCAAACAAAGACTGTTTACTCAATGAGCTATACAAAAGCGACTCTTCCCTTAAATACGCTCTGCCTAAGAATTAATCTACAAATGTTTTTCTTAAAAACCAAGTGGTTTTTACAAATTAATCAAATACATCCTTGTAATTGACTCATTATCACTAATTTTGATTAATCACGTGTTTTTACATCGTACAATTCAATTTCAAAAATCAAATTTGAATTGGCCGGAATAATATTACCCATTTTACGCTCACCATAAGCCAAATGTGATGGCACGATGAGCTTACGTTTACCGCCCACTTTCATACCCATAATACCTTGATCCCAACCTTTAATGACACGGCCTGTCCCAATCACGGTTTCAAAGTAGTTTCCACGGTCTAAAGATGAGTCAAACTTGGTGCCATCTTCTAACCAGCCCGTATAATGCGTGGTGATTAAAGCACCTTTAACTGCTTCTTTGCCTTCACCGACAACCAAATCAATAATTTCTAATTCTGCACTCATGTTTTCGCTCCCAACCTATTCAATCAATAAATCTAGTTAAACTGTGTGCTTATTGCAATTGCGTCCACTCAATAATGGCTTGAGCATGGTCACCAATTAAGGTCCACTCACCATCCATCACATTCAACTGAAGTTGCATGGTACGCTCACACAGGGCTTGAACTGCTTCAGTACTTGCCGTCGATAACTGCCAAATTTCAACATTGTTCAATGTCTTCAACTTACTGTTGCGCTTATACCATTCATCGACCGCTGTCCCATAAGTGACAATCGCCACTTGCTTACAACGTGCACTGGCTTTTTTCACTTTATCTTCGTCTGGGCTGCCCACTTCAATCCATTTCACCAGCTGACCCGTTAGATCTTTTTCCCACAGCGCAGGTTCATTGGTTTCAAATAAATCTTTGGTAAACTCTAAAGCTTCATCCGCAAAACGTGCAAACGCCAACAAACGCACCATCAAACGCTCGATAGTTTCTGAAGGATGCAATGCCAAAGTCAGTTGATAGTCCCCATATTGGTGAACATCCATATTGGCAATATTCAAATCTGCCTTATAAATTGTAGCTTTAAGCGCCATACATACCATCCTCAAATTTGCCGACTAGCATATAAGATTTCGGCTTTTTTTGCTTAAAACAATTTAAGTCATTGCTCAATGCGGCATGCAAAAAGCGCGCTTTCAAAACCCATCCAATCTCTTTCATTTTGAACAATCAATTCAACTCGGTTATCAATCCCTTCTTCGACATCATGATAGTTAAATTGTTCAGGATTGAAATTAAATGCCTTCCACCCCTGATTGGTATGGAAAATTCCTTTAATCCGTCGCCAATCTTGCTGTTCACAAAGTAAATCTAATAAATCGTAAAAGTCAAAAACCCAGCGCTTCGGCATTTTCCAACCCGCAACACTATAACCTTGCGCCGTTTCTACATAGTGATACGGCAACTGTTTAATCTCGGGAAAATCTTGTTGAGCCGCTTTCAACTGTTGCTGAACGTTCAGTAAAGGCTGCTTGAGTCGTTTTGTTCCGATGTACTCAAAATCGATTTGCGTAAGCTCAATCTTGCCCTGATCTGCCATCAACCACTGCTGAGCATAAGGCTGATATTCACTTTGCAGTTTTTCAAGAGCATCTTGATCTGTTTTTTGCATTTGAGATTGATGCGAAACCACCACAATCTGCGCCGCTTTCAATTGATCCTGATAGAGATTTTGTGCTGTCCATGCATGATCATGTAAACGCGAACCATCCAGCACCGTGATCGGCGCACGCATGTGCAGGGTCGAGTGCCAATGTGGCTCGGTCAGTTGCTCTAGTAACTGTGCTGGATGTCCCAAGCCTGTGGGTTCAATAAACAGCCGATCAGGCTTTTGTTCTGAGAGCAAACGAGACAATGCCATTTGCATCGGTAATTGGCTGCTACAACATAAACAACCACCGAGTAATTCTTTCACCGCATAGCCTTCCGTTTGTGGCATGAGCTGTTGATCTACGCCAATTTGCCCAAACTCATTCATCAGTACCGCCCAAACTTCATGTTCAGGTTTCTGACCTAACAAATGCATGAGCAAAGTAGTTTTACCCGCACCAAGAAAGCCCGAAATAATATGCGTAGGAACCGCCTGCGGCATCGACATCAGTTTCAAAATTTTATACCTAGCATGGAATATGATAAAAACAGCACAATAAAATAAGCCATCATCTTAATTTAAATAACCAATTTTCTCATCTCAAATCCATGGCATCGAACACTCAGCATTCAATTGACTGACATTTCATTCATCGATACCCGTATTAGACAAACTTCCTTACATTTTACCCAGAACCAAAATTAAGCTTCCGCACTTAATTCGCATGTTTTGTACAGTTTATGTGAGTTTTCAAACATTTAAATTGCTCATTAATTCTTCATTTTCTCTGAATCTATTCACAAAAAGCTTCTACTTGTTACTTAAAGCTCACCATTTTTTCATCATCTGTAGTTTTAGGTAATGTGCACTTTTCACATTGTTGCTTCGATTGAACCGTAGATATTCAGGCGATAGCATGAAGCTCAGTTCAAATTGATGTGATGATCAGTCTGAACTATTTTTATCTATAAAATATAAGGATGCCAAAACCATGAAACTTTCTCACTTAATTATTGCAACATCTTTAACAGCTGCGAGCTTTGCAACTTTTGCTGCACCTCAACAAGCGCCAGCTCAAGAAGACAAAGTTGTGGTATCAACCCAAGAAACAGCTGAAACTACAGACTTAAGTGCAAATGCACCAGCTTCGGAAGCATCAGCAGAGCAACCGAATCAAGAAAAAGCCGCTAAATAATTCAAATGTTGAGAGATCCAGTGGCTTTACTCTCCTGCTGGATCGCAACAACTTTTTAGCGTCACTTGAAACCAAGATATATCCTATCTTGGTTTCTTTTTATTTATGCACATGGACTATAGCAGTTCGAGATCAACAGGTGCAGAAAGCCAAATTTGCGTAGTTTGCCCATATGAGCTTCTATTCAAAACATCAACGTCAGACATAAAAAAAGATCCCCTATACAGGAGATCCTTTTTTAACAACTTAACTATGTGATGCTTTTTTATAAATACTGCACGAAGGATGATGGTTCTCTTGTAAGCGCGCGACCTTACGTTGTTCTGCCGCTTCAAAACGGCAACGCTTCCAGTCATTATCCAAATTCAACGCAGGAATTTGTTTTGGCTTACCATTTTCATCTACCGCAACCATGGTGAAGTAACAGCTATTGGTATGGCGTACTGTACGCTTTTGAATATTTTGTGCTTCAACACGAATACCAATTTCCATCGAAGTACGACCGACATGGTTCACGCTTGCCAAGAAAGTTACTAACTCGCCGACATGAATCGGCTCTTTAAAGTTAACTTTATCAACCGATAAGGTCACCACATAACTTCCTGAAAAACGACTTGCACACGCATATGCCACTTGGTCTAACAGTTTCAAAATGGTGCCACCATGCACATTTCCTGAAAAATTCGCCATATCAGGTGTCATTAAGACCGACATAGTGAGTTCAGACTGGTCATCTGCAGCCGCAGCAATTTGATCTAATGGGGACATCGCGTTCTCTAATTGGTAAGATAATAGGATATGTGACATTTATTATATCGGTTTTGAACGCTAAATTTGGTAACAAAACCATCATTATTATTTATAGTGATTTAAGTATCATTCAAAAAAATATATATAAAGAAGACTAAGTTTTTGAATCTATAGGCCTTCTTTAAATTTTAATTTATTCAAAAACATTGTTGCTGTGATATTTTCTTAGCACATAAATGGCTTTGAGCCTGATCCACTGTATTTCGAGTTATAGAGATGTATAAAAGCCCATTCAGGTTTTTATTTTAAAATCACGCGTGATCAATGCGTTCGTGCTTGGATACTTTGAATATTCAATTTTTGCTTATAATTTTTCTGCGCAAAAACTTTTTGAATCTGTCCTAACTGTGCAACGGTTGCATCGACCCCAGCTTGCATGGTCAACTCACGTCCGCTGACATCAAAGATATGCACCTTTTCACGTAAGTCTGGCTGAATCACAATATCCGCATTTTTCAACTCTATTTGCGCAAGGTTCTTTTGCATAATATTGATATTTTGGTTAAACAGCCCCCAAACATTCGAGGTTTCGGTATACATCGGCTGCGCCAAAATATCAACTGCGATAATAATATCCGCCCCTAACTTACGTGCCACATCAACTGGTACTGGGCTGACTAAACCACCATCCACATATTCATCAACACCAATCTTGGTTGGAATGAACATACTCGGGATCGATACAGATGCTCGAACCGCTTGCCCAGTATTGCCATAGTTAAAGACGACTTTTTTGCCTTCTTTTAACTGCGTGGCCACCACATACATCGGGATAGGTAAGCGTTGAAGTGGGATATCGCTTACTTGTTCATTGACATAGTCTTCAACTTTTTGACCATCAAAGAAACCTTTCATGTCCAAACGAATATCGCGCACATCATTGGCTTTCATATTCAGCGCAATATCACGGATTTGATTGGCATTTTTACCGCTGGCATACAGTGAGCCGACGATACTACCGGCACTGGTTCCCACTATAAAGTCGGGACGAATCCCCGACTGTTCTAAAACTTGAATCGCGCCAATATGCGCATAACCACGTGCACCACCACTCCCCAACACCAAGGCAATGATTGGGCGGTTTTGTTCTTTTTTGAGCTGTTTAAAGTTGATTTGGTTTAGTCTCTCTTGGGCTTCCCCTGACTCAGTTTCGGCTGAAAAAGCCTGACTTGGCGTTTCTTGAGCAACTTTAGGCATGCTTTGACAGCCTGCTAAAGCGAGCAATGTAAACGACATAAGGCTAAGTTTAATGTTCAACATGATTCACCGAAGTTGAGATAGCGCGAAATTTTCCAGCAGTATAGTGTATGAAAATCGGCACTCTAAGTACTGTTGTTTTTCGTAAAAGCGTCATATTCGCCTATTATAATCTGTTTCAATTTGTCAGCATAATTCAACATGCGCACTCAGCATCTCACTTGCATCTTTCTGCACTTTTTAAAATTGGGCTGCTTGTCTTTTGGTGGCCCTGCTGCTCATTTGGTGTTTTTTCACCGACATTTTGTACAGCAACTTGGGTGGTTGAGTGATGCTGAATACACCAAACTGGTTGCTCTCGCACAATTGCTCCCAGGGCCGACCAGCAGCCAAGTGGGTATTGCCATTGGTTATCAACTCCAAGGCTACCGCGGTGCGTGTGTGGCGTGGCTCGGATTTACCTTACCGTCTATGCTTCTCATGGCAGGTCTTGCGGTACTGGGTCAACAGTACTTCAATCAACTCAGTGCAACGACATTAGATAGCATTCAGTTGATCGTTTTTGCTGTGGTGATTTGGGCCTTTTGGCAAATGTTGACAAGTTTCTGCCAAACTATTTGGCAATATGTGCTGATGTTACTTAGCACCTTGTTTCTTTACTTTGCGCCATGGTCATTCAGCCAAGTCATTGTCATCTTAGTTGCTGCTTTGGTCGGTATTTATTTCGCATCAGATTCGACATCAAAGCTTCAGGACAGCAGCTTAAAGGCAAAAGTCCAAGCAAAGCAGGCTTATTTTTGGCTGATTGCCTTTGTTTTGCCTTTTGTAGTTTTTATGGTGTGGCATTCATCTTCTTCACTCTTCTCACAGAGCCTGTTTAGTTTGTACCAAGCAGCATCTTTGGTTTTTGGTGGCGGGCATATTATTTTGCCACTTTTACATCAAGACTTTGTTGCCGGCCATATTTTATCTGCCGAACAATTTGACTTAGGTTATGCACTGGCTCAACTCATGCCCGGCCCCTTATTTAGTTTCGCCAGTTACTTAGGTGCTTTACTGCCTTTAACACCCTGTATTTGGCTGAATATGATTCTAGCCACTTTAGCAATCTTTCTGCCCTCATTCTTTTTAATCTTTGCCACCTTGCCCTATTGGTCTTGGCTTATGCAGCAAGCTGCGATCCGAAAAGCAGTGATTGGGATCAATGCGGCAGTGGTAAGTTTACTGCTGTGTTTAGTGATACAAATGGGACAAAGTTATTTCAAGTATTGGACTGACTTAGTTTTTGTGATCGCTGTTATTTTACTGCTTCGAACCAAACTCCCGATTTGGCTAAGCCTGATTTTAAGTTTTGCACTCTATCAGCTGTTGTTTTACTTTAGCGGCTAAATAGCCATAAAAAAGCCCCTATCAATGTAGAGGCTTTTTTATGTACTAAATAATTACCAAATGTCTGATTTCACTTTGTCTTTAAATTTAGGATGGTTATCCAATTTAAACACAGGCTCTTTCACACCTTGTTTCAGCTGCGCCAAATAGTCTTTTAACAGCATCAATAAGAATGGTGTTAATAGCAAAATAGCAAACAAGTTTATAGTGGCCATGATACCCATGAACAAATCCGCAGTGTTCCAAATGAGAGGCACACTCATCACTGAACCGAGATACACCATAATCAAAACAAAGATACGGAAGACGAACATCACCTTGGCATTGTTATTGATAAATTGCACATTCCCTTCTGCATAGGCATAGTTACCAATGACCGATGAAAAGGCAAACATGAATAAAATCGTTGCAAGGAAGTCATCACCCCAAGAACCAATTTGGCTCTCTAAAGCCATTTGGGTGAGCGCTACGCCTTCAAAGCCCGCATCATGATAAAGTCCTGAGGCCAAAATAATAATCGCTGTACATGAACACACCACGAAGGTATCCACAAATACACCGAGCATTTGTACCAAACCTTGGTTTACAGGGTGCTTTACATCCGATGCAGCTGCCGCATTCGGTGCTGAACCCATACCTGCTTCATTAGAGAATAAACCACGTTTAATCCCCATCATCATTGCCATAGAAACCATCGCACCGAAGAAACCGCCAGCAGCAGCTTCAAACTCAAAAGCTTTCGAGAAAATGAGCTGGAAGATATCAGGTAAAATAGCGTAATTAATTACGGCAATATATAAAGCAACGGCCAAATACAACAAAGCCATCAATGGCACAAAACTTTCTGCCACTTTGGCAATACGTTTAATTCCACCAAAAATAATCATCGCGGTCAGCAAGACTAAACCTAGTCCAACCCAAGACACCACAATATGAATGCCACCGAGTTCAAATGCCAGATTAGCTTTATCCCATCCCCACGCGTGTGCTGTCGCACCAGTAATCGCATTGGCCTGTACTGCGTTAAACACAAAACCATAGGTTGAAATAAGTGCGACAGCAAAGACTACACCCAACCATTTTTGTTTCAGGCCTTGGGTAATATAGTACGCAGGTCCACCACGGAACTGTTTATTTTCTTGGTCACGCACCTTGAACAACTGTGCAAGAGATGACTCAACAAAAGCCGAACTCATGCCTAAAAATGCAGTGACCCACATCCAAAATACTGCACCCGGTCCACCAATCGCAATTGCGATCGCAACGCCCGCAACATTACCTACACCTACACGACTTGCAAGCCCAGTGACAAAAGCCTGAAAAGGTGTAATGCCATGATCATCATCACATTCCTTACGGCTTGATTTCATGACCTTGATGCTGTGCAAAAATAAGCGAACCTGTACTGCACCCGTAATTAGGGTGTAAAACACACCGACCGCAACAAGGAAAATTACCAAAAAGTCCCACAGCGGTCCATTCAGTGTATTCACCCACCCGAGTAATGTTTCATTTAATTGATCATTCATCTCGATATCCTAATTATTGTGAGAGGCTTAAAAGCAAAAAAGCCCTAGTTTCCTAGGGCCAAAGGTTAATAAAAATTAACCAAAAAATTGCAAAATCGTTTGGATCACAACAACGTTCACCAAATCAATAAAGAATGCGCCTACAAGAGGAACAATCAAAAATGCTTTGTGTGAAGGGCCATACATGTTGGTAATGGCTTGCATGTTTGCAATTGCATTTGGCGTTGCTCCCATACCGAAACCACATAGACCTGAAGCAAGTACCGCAGAGTCATAGTTTTTACCCATTACACGGAATGATACATATACTGCAAACACCCACATTGCAATCGATTGCGCAACCAACAATACAATCATTGGAATTGCGAGGTCTGCTAACTGCCATAATTTCAGTGAAACCAATGCCATCGCTAAATATAAAGCTAGAGCAGTATTACCAAAGACATCAATTGATCGGTCAAAAATTTCTCGTTTGAAACCCGACTCAACGACATTACGTAAAATAATACCGCCCATTAATGCCCAAACGAATGTTGGCAATTCAAATGCCGTACCGATCGTAAGGTTTTTCAACACCTCTGCAAATGCTAAAGCAAATGCAAACATTCCCAGCGTCACAATCGCATTATCTGCAGTGATTAGACGTACTTTCTGAGGTGCTTCAAAAGCATATTCGCCTTCAGTCAATGGAGCATCTTTATTTTCTTGGCGTACATCAGCATTTAATGGTGATGCTAAGCTATGCTTACGAATTAAGTAACGTGCTAATGGGCCACCCATTAAGCCGCCGACAACCATACCGAATGTCGCACTCGCGATACCCATTGGTAGTGCACCTTCAACAGCATATTTGGTCTCAAAGATTGGTCCCCAAGCGCCAGCAGTACCCAAACCGCCAACCAAAGCAATCGAACCCGCAATCACACCCATCAAAGGATCTAAGCCCAATGCTGAAGCTACGGCCATACCGACACCGTTTTGAATCAAAACGAAAACCGAAATAGCGATTAGAAAAATAAATAATGGCTTACCGCCTTCTTTCAGTTTGGCAAAGTTTGCACTTAAACCAATAGACGCAAAAAACATTAACATAAATGTATCTTGCATTGGTTTATTTACAGAAATGGTATAACCTAAAAACTGATGAATTAGATAAAATAAAACCGCTCCAACTAAACCACCAGCAACTGGTTCTGGAATGTTGTATTTGGTTAGAAATGGGATGTACTTATTTAAAATACGTCCCACATAGAGCACCAACACCGCTAACATAAGCGTATATGTTGGATTTAATATTAAATCCATAAAAAACCCTTAAGTGATAAATCACTCTCGTATTTGTAAATTAGATAACTCAGCTTTATCAAATGTCACAACACCGCAAAAAACCTATCGTCTCTTACAGTGGTTTTGTTGGATAAATATGATTGGAGTAAGATCTAAGCCTGTAACAAATACATTTAACTCTTGTTCAAGCAAAAAATGCATACATAAGCGAATTATGCATGCATCTTAAGTTTTTATAAACAGTTTATTAATTAAAAGCTATATTTTGCCATCAAGCCAACACGGTTGTCTTTGTAGCTGTCACCAGCAAATGTATCACGTTTACCATTGATATATTCAACACCTAAGTCCAATGGCTTAACTGGTGAATAGATGAAGTTAATCCATGCTTGGTAAACTTCTTCATTTGCAGCTGTGTTTAAACGAGCGTAATCAGTACCATCATCCGCAAAGAGTGCACCATAGGCTAAAGTCGAACGTAATTTTTCGTTGAATTTATAGGTACCACCGACTTGCACACCGAACGCTTCATTTTGTGCAATCTTGTCATTTGCAGCATTAACCACGTATGCAGAGTTACTGCCATACAAGTAGTTACTGTTACCATCAACATAAGACACATCAGCACTTAGTTTGAGCGGGTCTATTACTTGATAATTTACACCTGCAGCTAAGCCCCAAGCGGTATCTGAATCATTAGCAGACTTATAGTTTTCAACTAAAGCACGTGCAGACACAGAACCTTTACCGCCAGCAAAACCTTGTGTCAATTTAGCTGTTAAGTTTGGTACGCTATATTTAATCGCCGCATCTGAACTACCACTATTACTACCACCCTCTTCCGCAGAGATAAATAATTTCGTTGCAGGTGCTAAATTAAAGCCATAACGTACTTGTGGAAGACGATTTGTACCACCACCTACGTTAGTGCCGAAATCAATCATTTCTGGTGCATGGTTAGATAGGAAGTTAGATGTAGTTTGACCAAATAACCAGTTGTTATAAGTCAAATACGCATGACGAATGCGAAGTGCTTCGTTTGTTCCCGCAAAATCGACTTCGACTTTACCGCCGAGTTTGTTGTCAGCACCAACATTGGTATTAAAATCTAAACCTAAACGTGTAGTTTTTGCTGTTGCACGAAGTTTATCTTTAGTTTGACCATTTGAGCTTGAAACTTTGTTGAAGTCGTCATCCGCACCTTCAATAATATAGTTTGCATCGCCACGGACAAAACCATACAGGTTAATGTCTGCACCAGACTTAGATTTGAGCGAAGATAATGGAGATTCAGCTTTTACAGGAGCTGGCTGTGCTTTCACCTGTTGAATCTGAACTGCTTGCTGTTGTTGAACTTGTTGCTGCTGTTGCATCAATGCTTTTAGCTCTGCAACTTCAGCGCGTAATTGAGCGAGTTCTTGTTGTTCTTTGGTTGCAGCATGAGTTGTTGTCATCATCAGGGCAGCCACACTAAGTGCTAGGCTTTGAGCGATAAATGGCTTGTTATTGAGGGCTAAACGCATACGCAAGTTTCCTTTATTACATTGTTAGTGGTGAATCAAAAATTCCATTTCAGTAAAATTTTTTGCACAAAAAACCATTCCGTTTTGGTTTTTTCATATGCAAAGCAATCTTATAAAGATGAAAAATCGCACATTTCGATGTTTTAAGATATGACCTTTTATTACTCTTGCCACTAAAGTCTAATGCACACAATTTTGAACTATAATTGACACTATTCGCGATTGGCTTTGAAGCATCAAATTACAATTTAGACAGACTTTTGCAATAATTAAGTAACAATTCTTCATATTTTCTTAAATATAGACTGAGTTTTATTTGAGATCTATATTTTTTTCTTATAACTAAAGTCTTAGTCTAATAGATAACCACCTATGCCCAATGATGGGTCAAAATCACACCTTTGCACCAAAAAAGCCTAACTATTCAGACTATTATTGAGCATGATAAATAAAACATCCCCAAGCACGAATACACGGTTATGGCAAATAGATGTGCTCATAGGAAAACTCCTAACAAAATATTTGAGCAAACCTGTCATGCTCTATTTAGACCATCTAAATATCCTGAAAAAACATCGAATAACAAGAAACTTTTGCATATTATCCGAAAAAATGGATTTCACCTTTTATTGAGCGCCGCCGTGAAAATGATTGGGTGGGGTATATTGCTTACTTAATATTCAAAAAGGTTAAAATCGAAAATGGCACAGCAGCAACTGTAGAATGATCATTTTTTTGATGCACCTGCCGAACTATTCTTCATAAGCAATCAAGCCTTCGGCATCAGCACGAAAATGGATATTGCCATAATGATGCAAAATGTCATGATACAGCCAAAGCACGAGGCTTAGACACTTACCCACAGCCCACAAGCCACATGGAATCATCTTCATGTTATCGTGTTGAATATACTTTATGCTGTACAGAAAGAAGAATTGGTCTGCGGCATGGCACTGGGTTATTCGGATCCTGAGCAGATCGTCAATCGCTTTATAACACCACACGTACCAGTTGAAGATTTTGCAGTATTATTAAATAATGACTAAGATTTAAAGCATTCATTTAAATAAAAAAAGAGACTAAAATGAGTCTCTTTTTTATATAGTCACGACTTCAATTGTTAGGCTTTTTCGTGCTCAAGCTTAAACACATAATACAAAGCCAAAGCCACAAAAATAGCCATGACAATGGCCATATTCAAAAGTGCCGACCAAAGTAGAAAATTAAGAATCACGCCACAAAGTAGACCACAACCAAATTGCATGCTGCCCATAATCGCACTGGCTGTTCCTGCACGTGCACCCTGCTCAGACATTGCAATCGCCATGGCATTTGGCCCTGTAAAACCGATTGCTGCGACAGCGAGAAACATCCCTACACATACAATATATAAGGGCGCATGCGTCATGCTACCTGCTACCAACAGCAGCCCCACACCAGCCAACTGCAAAAAGCTGCCTAATTTTAAGCGCTGGAAAACACTTAACTTTTGTGCCAAGCGCTTATTTAAGGTTGAGAACAGCATAATCCCAACCGCATTGGCACCAAAGGCATAGGCAAAAACTTGCTGACTTAAGCCGTAACTATCCATCAAAATGGCAGCAGAAGCACTGATATAGCAAAAGAGTACAGCCCCAGCAAAGCATCCAACAAACATCGGGCGTCTAAAGCTCGAATCTTGCAGAATCGATCCGTAGAGGTTTAAAACTTGATTAAAGTTAAGCTTTAAACGACGCTTCGGATCTAAAGTTTCTTCAAAGAAATAATGTACGCAGCACAGGCTTCCCAAGCCTACGACCATCAAAAAGGCAAAAATACTATGCCAACTACTGAAACTCAGTACCAGCGCGCCTAAACTCGGGGCAATAATCGGCGCGATAGTGGTCACGATCATCATACTGGCAAAAGCTTGGGCTGAGGCTTGCATATCTAAACGGTCACGAATCGCAGCACGGGCAATCACCACGCCCACACAACCGCCTAAGGCTTGCAAAACCCGAGCGGCAATGAGACTCCACTCACTGTTTGCAAACACACACAGTAAACTGGCAATAATGTAGAGACTTAGGCCAAAATACAGCGGTTTTTTCCGCCCAATACGGTCACTTACCGGCCCATAAATCAGTTGTCCAATAGCCAAGCCTAAGAAGTACGCAGGTAAGCTGTTGGCCACCATTTGTGTGCTTACCCCGAAATCATCTGCCATTTGTGGCAAAGCGGGCAAATACATATCAATAGACAGTGGACCGAGTGCAGTCAGTGAAGCAAGTAAGAGAATCCAAGCGTTGGAATAGCCCGCTTTTTCCTGTGTATTCGACATAGGATTAATTTATGTTTTGGAAGGAGAGTTTGCAGACAAGTTTACACGCTCCATAGTATGATTTATACCAGAGCAGGTGAAATTTCACATATTCTCATATTTGAAAATTGTCCAACCCTAAGTGACAAACAAAGGTGCCCTTTGAAAGCATGGCTGACGAGTCTAAAACAGGCTACTTATAATACAACCTTCATGTATAACCTCCGCATGGTCATTACTTTTGCAGGGACTGCTTTTGTTCCATATTTTATGGGTTTTCAACTGGCAACTATTCCGCTGACACTCGGCGCAGTTGCTGCGGGTTTAAGTGATATTGATGACCGCTTTTCCGTGCGAATCATGAATTTAATTTTTACCTATATTGGCTTTTTCATTACCGCAACGTCGATTTACTTTTTATTCCCGCACCCAATTTTATTTGCACTAGGACTGATAGTTTCGTGTATTGGTCTGATTTTACTGGGTTCACTGGGACGTCGTTATGCCACCATTTCCTATGGTTGCTTAGTGGTTTCCGTTTACTCCATGCTCGGCGTCGGACTTTTTGACAACTGGTATACACAACCTTCTCTGCTAGTGATTGGAGCAATTTGGTATAGTGTTATTTCAACTATTAGCTTTCTGCTCTTTCCCGTTCGTCAGGTGCAGGACAATCTATCGAAGTGCTATTCCTCACTTGCCGATTTTCTGTTTGCCAAATCCAACCTGTTTGATGTCGATATGACAGCTAACAGCTATCAACAGAGCATGATTGAACTATCGTTGGAAAATGGCAAATTAATTGCAATCTTCAACGACATGAAAACCGCTCTACTCACCCGTTTAAAAGGTGACCGTGGACAACGGGATACACGCCGCAGTCTGCAATATTATTTTGTGGCGCAAGATATTCACGAACGTGCAGATTCAGCACATATTGACTATCAAAAACTGGCGAAAATTTTTCAACACAGCGATATTTTATTCCGCTTTCAACGAATCTTATCTATACAAGCCAAAGCCTGTAAGGACTTAAGCAGCAGCATTTTAAACCGTCAAACCTATACCCATAATAAGCGTTTTAAACATGCATTTGAAAACCTTCGTTTATCATTAGAAAAGCTCAGAGACGAACAACAATATGACCAAATTTGGGTCAATGCTCTGTTTTCACTGTATCAAAACTTAAAATCGATTGATGCACAGCTACGTAACTTAGAAACTGAACGCAATATTAAACTCGATAAAGCTAAGCATATCGAAAGCCAGCTCAAAGATGATGACCTGAAAGGCTGGGATGACATTAAGGTTCGGATTAAACAACATCTCACCCCAGAGTCGGTTTTATTTAGACACGCGATTCGTCTGTCTATCGTGCTGTTAGTTGGATATATCTTTGTTCAAATCACCAACATTGAATATGGGTACTGGATTCTACTTACAGCACTCTTTGTCAGTCAGCCCAATTTCAACGCAACCAAACGTCGTTTACGTTTACGTATCGTAGGGACTTTGGTCGGAATCATTTTAGGGTACGCCGTATTGTACTTTGTACCTTCGATTGAAGGACAACTTCTTGTTTTGGTCATCAGTGGTGTGCTTTTCTTTGAGCTTCGTAGTAAGCAATATGCACAAGCCACCGCTTTCATCACTATTTTGGCGCTGATTAATTTCAACTTAGATGGTATGGGATATGAAGCGGCTCTTCCGCGCATGATGGATACCTTAATTGGCTGTGGACTGGCATGGTTAGGTGTAAGTTTCATTTTCCCAGACTGGAAGTTCCGTCGCCTACCCCGCACAATTTACCGTTCGCTTTCCGCTCAATGTGATTATTTGGCTGAGGTGATTGAACAATATAAGTCTGGACGCAACAATGGTCTGAATTATCGCGTGGTCCGTCGTGCGGCACACAATACCGATGCCGAAGTTGCTTCACTCATTTCCACTTTAGCCACCGAGCCCGATTTTGACCCAACGCAAAAAAGCTTGGCGTTTGAGTTCTTGTGTCTCAATCATACCTTTATTAGTTATATTGCGGCGCTGGGTGCACATCGTGAAAAAATTGAAGACCCACAAATTTTAGAATTGATGGATCGTGCTTTTGACAATATCCAAGGTGCACTCCTGCGTGATGAAATGCCTGATTTAACGGCGCAGAATATGCTACAGACCATACGTCAGCGTTTAAGCCAAAATAATGAGGAAGATCAAAAAGCACTGATTATTTTGCAGCAGCTTTCCTTGATGTTTAGCATCTTGAATCAGTTCAGTCGTTTGAAGCAAAGTTTAAGCCACGAACGGGATCATGAGGCCACAGAACTGGCTTCATTATAATTTGGGTGATTTTGGAACAATATACTCACTGAAATGCTCTAAATGATGCTAAACTTTTTGCAGTTTTAAATCTGTTACTTTCACTATGACCGCGAAAAATTTATACGCTTATACTTTACAGCCTGTGACTTATGAAATCACCGAGGCTGAACAACGCGATGCTCAATTAAAAATTTGGCGTAGCACAAACAAAATTAGCATGAAAGCTTGGATCATCATGGCTGTCGTTACAGCCCTTTCGATTCTTGGCCTAATTTTACTCAAGAATTATTCAACCATCTTTTGTTGGGTCGCAATCGCCTGCGTCGTGGTTTACCTTTTAGTCCGTAAGTTCGGTTTAGAATGGTATGTGAAGCGCAAAATGAATGAGTTTCCAGTTCAGGAAATTAAAGGCATTCGTTTAGGTGTACAACCTCACGGTCTAATTATGCGCCAGCAAATGGGCATGCAAGAAGGTGTCGGTGCAATCGGTTGGAAAGACATCTACGAATGGTATAACACACCTGAGTTTTTGTTAATTAAATTCAAAGTGAAAGGCCAAGAAGGTGCATACATTCTGCCAAAACGCATGGATAGCAAAAACTTCTCGTTTAATACGATTCGTAAACATTTAAAAGAAACAGTTGGTGAAGCGCAGCCACTTTAAGTCCTGCCTTTCTTCTCTGTAAAAAAAACCTCCAACTTTTGGAGGTTTTTTTATATCCTAAACTCTCGAATACAAATGATAATGAGAATAAATATTAATTTCTAAATCCATATTATCTTCTCAATCTTCAGGTATAATTTCCGCACAACAAATCGCTCACCATTAAGTATCACCATGTTTAAAAAAACATTTTTCCAAGTGCATTGGTTTTTGGGAATCACTGCGGGTCTTATCCTGTCGCTTATGGGCGTCACAGGGGCCATCTATTCTTATGAACAACAAATCTTAAAATGGATGAACTCAGATAGCTATACCGTTCAAGCAACACAAAACAATAAATTAACCCCTGCTGAGCTGTATCTACATTTCCAAAAACAAGATCCTGCCATCAAAATCAATAGTATTACGATTGCTCAAGAGCCAAGCACTTCAAGTACGGTCAATATCGAGAAAGAAGGCGCACGTCGTGGTTATAACATGATGGTGAACCCGTATACTGCTGAAGTATTACCCGAAGTTAAAGGCCGTGAGTTTTTTAACTTTATTCAACAGTTGCACCGTAATTTAACTGTCGGTCCTGTCGGTAAACAAATTACTGGCGCTTGTACCCTCATGCTTATTTTCTTTGTATTGAGTGGTCTGTACTTACGTTGGCCCAAACGTCATTCCATCAAACAATGGTTTTTTATTAAACCTAAATTGAAAGGACGCAACTTCATTTGGGATTTGCATGCTGTTGTTGGTACTTGGGTGGTGATCTTTTATCTGATCTTGGCCTGTACAGGACTGTACTGGTCTTATGATTGGTGGCGCGATGGCATGTTTAAAGTCCTCGGCGTTGAACGCCCACAAGCACAAATGCAAGAAGGACCCCGTCCAAATACTGGTGCAGCTCAAGGCCCACGTGGCGAACAGGCTGGTGCTCGTGGTGGCGAATCACGTGAGCAAGGTCGTGGCGGGCCACAAGGTGAGTACGCTGCACGTGGCGAACGTGGGCAAGGCGAACAACATGGCGAGCGTAAAGGCTTATCTCCTGAACAAGTGCAAATTGCTTTAACCCAAACATGGACAGGATTTAACGCACAAGTTGGTCGAGACTATTCAACCCTGACCCTAAATATTCCGAAAAAGCCTGACGGTACACTTGAGCTTTCATTTGTAGATGCAATTCCACAGCATGAGCGGGCGAGAAACTCAGCGGTCTTCAATTATCAAACTTCACAAATTGAAAAAATGGAGTTGTATGAGCAGAAGAAGCTGAATGAAAAAATCATGAGCAGTATGCTTCCTGTGCACCGTGGTAGCTTCTTTGGCCCAATTTATCAATTCTTTGCCATGTTTGCATCACTGATGATGCCACTGTTCTTTGTAACGGGTTGGATGCTGTATCTCAAACGCCGTAAGCAAAAGAAACTCACCCAGCAAGCCCGTGGTGGAGCGTTGAATGTTCCGGTTGATCCACATGCGAAACCATGGCTCATTACTTATGCAACACAAACGGGTGTTTCTGAACAAATCGCTTGGCGTACTGCAACCAGCTTACAAGAAGCAAGACAACCTGTAAGTGTTAAGGCTGTGCAACACTTAACGCAAGATGACTTAAAAACTGCTGAACAAGTGCTTTTTGTTGCAAGTACTTATGGCACAGGTGAAGCACCTGACTTAGCTAATAGTTTTGAAAAGAAATTTTTAAATACAACTTTGGATTTGTCACACCTTCACTATGCCGTGTTGGCTTTAGGCTCTCAAGAGTATCCTGATTCCTATTGTAATTTTGGGCATCGCATTGATAGTTGGTTAAAAGCCAATGGCGCACATGCTTTGTTTGCAACCATTGAAGTCAACAACGCAGATAACAATGATATTCAACGTTGGAACAGTGCTCTTGCCTCTGCAACCAAACTTGAGCTTCAAGCCATGAATATTGACAAAACCTTTGATCAATGGACTTTGGCACAACGTGAAGTACTCAATCCAAACAGTGTCGGAGCACATGCTTATAATATTGAGCTAAAAACCAACTTCGACGCAACATGGCAAGCCGGTGACATTGCCGAAGTTCAGCCAGGTAATAGCACAGCACGTATCCAAGCCTTCATGCAAAAGCATCACATTGCAGCACAGAGCATCGTTGAGTCTTTAGCAATTTCGCTTGAGCAAGCGCTTTGGGACAAGAACCTTAGTGCAGAGATTGAACCTTTTGCCAACTTGGAACATTTACTGGAACAATTGAGCCCTTTACCTACACGTGAATACTCGATTGCAAGTGTACCGACTCAACAAGTGTTACGTTTGGTCGTGCGCCAACAGCAAGATTCAGAAGGTGAACTGGGCTTAGGTTCTGGTTGGTTAACCCAACATGCCGAGCTTCAGCAACCTATCGCACTACGTATTCGTACCAATGAATCATTCCACTTGATCAATGACAACCGTCCTATCATTTGTATTGGTAACGGCACTGGCATCGCAGGCTTAATGAGTCTACTTCATGCACGCACACGCCTAGACTATACGCAAAACTGGTTGATCTTTGGTGAGCGTCAACGTGAACATGATTTCTTCTATCAAAGTACAATTGAAGCGTGGCAAACCACAGGCATGCTACAACGCTTAGATTTAGCGTTCTCGCGAGATCAAGCAGAGAAACTCTACGTACACCATAAACTACGTGAACAGGCCACTGAGCTTAAAACATGGGTTGAAAATGGTGCCGTAATTTATGTCTGCGGTAGCATTAATGGGATGGCGAGCGATGTCGATGCGGCGCTAATTGAAATCTTAGGCGAAGAAAAATTAGATCAATTACGTCAAGAAGGTCGTTACCGTCGTGATGTTTACTAAACACTAAGTCCAAATGAAAACCGAGCCACAGTGCTCGGTTTTTTATGTATAAATTTGCTAGAATCCATGCAAACGATAACCCACAAGCCTGTATGCAAAAATCAAAAAGAGTCATTAGTTTTATTATCGGGTCATTACTGTTCGCAGACGGCTTATATTTTGTTTTACAACTACGCTTTAATTTTGGCACCCTCTTGCCCTTATTGATTGGACTAGGTCTGATCATTTATGCACTGGCCTATCCTAAGCTTATTGCCTATATTCAAAGCAATACAATCAGACAATCAATATGGCGTTGGGCTTGGGCGATTTTCTTTGTTTGGGTTTTTAGCTTAGTCATTTTCTTCGTCTTTTTAGGCTTTTCAAATCAACAAAATACCCCTCATGTCGCTGCACCCGCTATTGTAGTTCTTGGCAGTGGTCTAAAGCATGGCAAACCGAGTCCAACATTGGCCAGCCGTTTAGATCAAGCGGCAAGCTATACAAAGCTACATCCCAACAGTATTATGGTCGTCAGTGGTGGCCTCTCCTTTCAGCAAAAAAATAGTGAAGCTGAAGCAATGCGGCAGTATCTGATTGATGTACACCATATCCCAGCACAGCGTATTTACACCGAAGATCAAAGCACCAGTACTGAGTTAAATCTGATCAATAGTAAAAAGATTTTGGCACAGCAGCATATTTCTCTTCAGCAACCGATTGCTATTGTGACCAGCGATTTTCATATTCCACGTAGCCGCGCTATAGCCATACGTCAGGGTTATCAAACGCCCATCATGATTAGCGCTCAGACACCTCTTGCCACTCGCTATAATGCATGGTTGCGTGAATATTTTGCGTATTGGAGTGGTTGGCTACTCAACGAATACTAAAATAAAGTCATCATGAATTAATGAAGGCGGATTGTCCGTGGCGACGGTAATTGTAATTGTTTAAATAATTCAGGCTTCTGCATTGAAAATTGATATAAATAGTTTTTGATATCTAATAATAATTTTTCTGGTGCAACCAAGACATTCTGCCCTTCTGGGCTTAAATTCATCGAGACCGTGGTTTTTTCTGAACGTAAGAATGGAATCACTTTTTCGACTAAATCGCTAAGACCAATACTCTGGATTTCGTAGCCTGCCCAATTATCTTTCACTAAAAGCTGTGCTAAACCTTTACTCTGCCACATCGCAAAAGAACGTTGACCGGTTGGCGTAGCACATAAAGCCCAGCCATCTTGGTATAAGGCAATAACATGGCCTTGATGCACGATAGTTTCGATAAAAAGACGATAGATTTCAAGAGGATCGTAAGCAATATTTTGATTTTTAGACGCAGCTTTGCGTTGATATGGGTTTCTCATAAATCTGTCATATTTTAAAATTATTATTGCACAGAAGTGTATGAAAACAGCTTGAGATAAGCAAGGTTTTTACGATAAGGGAATATGGTGGGCGCTGACGGGATCGAACCGCCGACATTCTGCTTGTAAGGCAGAC
>RCUL01000318.1_pt1 | contig 29256 bp, 30 predicted proteins | sample 2167521 | NCBI WGS metagenome assembly RCUL01 (sample SAMN09932745, study PRJNA488358) | compost metagenome | feature: garden; material: soil; isolation source: compost soil in acetic acid-enriched culture | place: Germany: Experimental Botanical Garden Goettingen | collected 2016-01-27
CAGGCCCCCTTGCTGGCGGCCCTCAGCTTCGGGGAGCAGGGGGGCATCACGGATGCCCAGTGGGATCTGTTTCGCGGCAGCGGCCTGACCCACATCATCGTTTTGTACTGTTACGATTGATTTGAGCGGTATTGAGAGAATGTATAATAATAACAACAAGATAAGTGACTTTCTCACTTTTTAATGGATTGTCTCAATTTCTATTGTAAAAAGGTCTGTTCTCTACAGATTTTTCTCACTTTTTCCTGTCAGTCTAAAGTTGACCATTTTACTCAATTGTCTGCTAGTCGGTCATGCTGATGATGTATAAATTTTAAAAAAAATAATGCACATGTTCACATATGAGATTTACATCATTCTTGTGTTGCTCAAGCTTAGATACCATAAAAAAACTATCGTTGGAATAAGTCGATAGCTGAAACTAAGAATATCGATTAGATGGCTGAAATAATTTATGAAAAAATACCAAAGGAAATTAGAATGCCATAAGTTTATATACAAATATCTCTGCTGATGCTTGATGGTTCAATATATTAAAGTACAGTTAAAACTTGCAATTAATATTAATAGGATGCCAGCGTTCAGAGGGGTGTCCTACTAATATCATTGCGATCTCTCTATGTATAAATTAACTTTTATCATGTATCTTTACAACTCGGAGTTCATTGATTTTGTTTAATGTAATTTGTAGCTCGTGACACCTAAACAATAGTTCATTTTCACGTTTTACAGCGTCATCAGCTAACATCTGATAATTATCTCGTTGCATACGATAGTCGAGTTTAAGTTTTTCTTGTTTATTGCGTTCGTTTTTGATTTTGGCAATCTTGTCGATATCAATTAATTCACTGTCAATAATGCCTTTACGGATTTTTGTTGTTTTATGTTCCTGAATGGCTACCCTTGCTTCTATAACTACCTCAGGGTATTTGTAGATCAGTCCATGGCTGCAACCCGCCTCCGCGTTTATTCTAGATAGGCTGATTTTATTATCGGTTCGTGTTCGCTCGGGTTTGCCATTTATGAGGCGCTGTAGGGCATCGCGAAGGCGTTTCTCTGTGACCTGGCTTCGATGGCTCATGTTAATCTCTTATACTTGGTGCATGTATTTGATCGATAAATGGCTCGAATGGAATATTGTGTGCTATTAAATTCTTTTCAATTCCTTTTATATAGGTGTAAATATCAGTGAGAACCGCTCTCAGATAATATCGGTCATTGTTCAATGACCTGAATTTTTTAACTAAACGTTGATGCCTTAGCTTTGCATCATGAGCCTTTTCAGGTGTAATAACCTCGTGCTTACATATTTCGAATGACTTATCATTTGCGCAGATTCGGTCACAATCTGGATTGAAACAGAAGCCGGTTGGGTGCTCGACCACAGAAATAGTATTGTTGCGTAAATTTTTCCGTATTTCCTCCCTCGAAATATAAATTTGACCTGGATAATCAAGTTGGTGGGCCTTACGATTGGCAATTATTTTTTCACCCTCAAAGCCACTGAGTGTTTCAGCATCGTTAAATATATAGAATAGGGTGTTTTCATGTATTTCTTGGTTAGCGGCTAGTACCATTTGCTGCAATTCAACATCTAGCTGGAGGTCGAGAGCTGCGACCAGTGAGGAGCCGTTTTGATACCATAGAGTCATATTAATGTTTAGATGCTTGAATTGAGCTCGCAGTGACATTATATTTCCGAATCGGTTTCTCATAACAAAAACCGCATAACTTCTTCTAAAATCGTGATTTGATAATTTTGGCAGCAATCCCCCAGTTGATAGCTGTCCTTTACGAGTTGGATTTAGTAAGTTAAATTCTATAACATCATCCGAACTTGCTCTTATGTTATACTTAGCCGCAAAATTATATATGTTATCTCCAATGTTACGCCTAATAACGCTCTCTCTATTCTCTTTATAATAGAGTTTCAAAAATGCTGATGAGGTTTCGTGCATTAGGCGAATGTTTGATGCACTTGAAGGCAGGCGACTAAGTTTTTCACGGTAGCGGATACGAGAAAATTCACTCATATCATATGCTAACTCAAGGGCAGTTTTTACAATGGGATGAGTGATCCATGATTCTTTTTTGGGTTTTCCAGTCGGTTGGTTTTTTGTTATTTGACCATGTATTATAGGTATAACATAGTTGTTGTATTTACGGCTATCATCATAACTGTCAGGGTTCATGAGAAGTCCTTCGTTTTTTCTGATGCCACTAAATCCGATCAACACAATCCAGCAAGCTGTCTGAATTTCTACGGCTTGTTTAGCTGCATAGTCAATGTTAAACTCAGCAAGAGGGACACCGTGCTTTATATTATTCCTTGCCCAGCGGCCAAGGTGTTCTGTTGATATTCCATTGTCAATTCTACGTTTCTGCTCATAATAATATGCATTATATGCGTCACTTATGGCATGGCGATATGGATGATAAGTCTCAATTATTTCTATCGCTTTAGATAGGAGTCTGCTCATCATGCGTTCCGGCACTGCGATATGTTGTTTTACCTCTTCATTTGATGAGTAATATTTATCAAGCATTTCTTTGGATGATATATATCGCTTTGTAAGTCCATGATCAAAAAGAGTATTCAGGACAGATCGTATCTCACGCACGGTTCTGGCGCTATATTGTTTTATTTTTAATGCGATTTTAAATTTAGCATAGTTTTCATCAATGTTAATTATATTCCAGTCGACACTGCCAATTAATTCGGAAATGGTTTGCAACATATAGCGATTACTATCAATACTTTCAAAACTTAAACGCTTGTTTTTAGTTATTTGATATAAGGTTGTCTGAATTCCGAGGCGATGAGCTCTATTTATGTATTTAAAATTAATTATGGGAGACGTTCCAACAGCACATGATAGCATCCCATTATAATCCCATATTAGATCATCTACATAGCTGCACGGACTACCATCAGTATTTGTTGTAACCACAATGCGTGATGTTGTCTGATGGGTATGTGTAGATAAAGATTTGTTCTTAATCATTTGTAAACCTCTGTGATGTCATCAATAGAATAATCATCATTATATAATGGGTGTGGTGACATGCAGTTTAGTTCTTCTGCTTCAATATAAGCCTTTGGTGCCTTTTCCCTTAGCTTGTTAAGAATAACTTCAGTTTTGGCTGCTATTATAAGAAACTTCTCAGATGGTGAACTATTGTAAGCTGGACGGGCTAGAGTCTGAAGGAGAGTATCTTGGAATGACATCATCATCCAAATGTTATCTACTTCCGCTATTAGACCATGGGATGGGCAGTCAAAGCAGTCTAAAAAATCAATACAAGTGTCTAATTTTGGATTGATGTTTCTATATTTAACTTTATCTTTCGCCACCTTTTCTGCCAATGGTTGCCAACAGCAAAGGCCTGTCCTAGTTACATTTGGCATCTGCTGTCTATCTTTGAGCGCTTCTAGTGCGGTCAGTGGATCTCTACAAGTTGCCTTGAATTCTGCTATTACCTGATTTTTATCTAATCCCTGAGATAATTTGAAAAGAGCAATGGCTGCTCCAGTATTTGCTATATCATGTTGTTCTTGTACCCCATAAAGATAATCCTTTATAGTTGTTTCAACACTGTCATTATTGGCTTCTGCAACAGCATAGAGGTCATTTAGTACTCTCATCAACATTTGTGATCTGGTTTTTCTAAATATGCTGGAAGTCACTTTCTTGAAACCATGACTGATCAATATTATATTGATTGACTGTTGTGGAGGCTCTGCTCTTACCCAGGTGGAAATTTTACCATTATTTTTAAATCGTGGAAATACAGGTGCATCAAGGTCTGTAGCCCAATGTTCAGTTGCCACTAGCCATGACTCCATGAACGTTTTACTGAAACGAGTGAAACCGATTTCGTTAATTTGTTTCTGTCCTCCTGCTCGTTCTTTGATGCTTGTTAAAACATAGTGGTCACCTGCATGTTTTTTGAAAACAACATCACACCGCCTCAATCTAAATAGAGGTGTTGTATTAATTCCAGTAAACATAAAAGTCAAGAGTATAGCTATTCGGGTAAGTGTATTACGCCAATCTCCATTTCGAAGCATTGCTCGTCTTTCTGCGGCCTTCCTTTTGTACCTAATTTCTTCATCGGAGTTATTGATTTCAATCAGTCGTTCTTGATCAAAAAGCGGGCATATAGTAGGAGGGACTCCTTCTTGCAACACCGAAATATAGCCCTTAAATCCTTTATATAAGAACTTTCCAATCATAGTAAAGCTATCATCATCTAAGGTAGGATGTGGAATTTGGTCAGGAGTAGGGATCGATGGTAATTGTCTTGCCAGATGGTATTGGCCTTGTGCTTTTAATATTTCTGATAACGATATTTTAAGGTTTTGAGCATATCCTGATGAAATCCCTCCCTGTATTTTTTCTAGTTTTATCAGTCGTTCAAGCTCGCTACCATACCACAACACATTGTCTTCCAGGAGATTAAAGGTTCTACCAGCAGCATCAAGAGCACGTATGTAATAACATAAACCATAAAAGCGAGAATAAGTTGTAGAGTTAGTAGGCCATTTGATAAAAATATCATATAACACTCGAATCTCATCATCTCTTTGCATTTCAATGAGTGTTTCTGATGCTCTAAAAACTCGTTTTACGAGACCATTTCCATTATTAACAGTATTTGGGCATCCAAAGTATCGTAGTCTCTCAAAGTAACAACTTCCGTTGTCAGTTTTAATGATCATTGCGCTGATAGAAATTTTTTTACATGATTTCTTTCCAGTGTTTTATTTCGTGGTAGCTTGCGCGTGTTTATTTTTTTGAACGCCATTATCAATCACCCTTTAGCTCAAAAATTCCTTGCTCAAAATGGTAGTCAATAACATTTTCCCACACTTCCTGTGGGCTCCTCTTGCCACTGCGGCGATCTTTTGCCTGGCGTAAGTATTTCAACGTCGTAATAATATTTTCGTGCCCCAGATATTTCTGGATGTGATGTAGTGCTTTCCCCTCTTCTACACCAAAGTCTAGTAAATTGATTAGGCGTTCAACAGCATAAGTTGGCCGAAGATTATGTAATTTATGTTCAAAAATCTCTCCTAAACCAAAGTCAGGATGCTCCAGTGTTCTACGGATATCTGACCAACGTGCATTAAGTGTAGTAAGCGTATAGGGCTCTCCATTTTCATTTATGAATAGGAAGGCGTTACCAAATTTTTTTTGATGAGTAGTTAGCCATGAAATATGTTTGTCACGGCGTTTGATATAACGTGCTGATTGCAGGTAGTCAAAAATACCTTCCATCAGTTTGCTAGGAATCTCTATAGTACGATATTTATCGAATTTGGTATCAACCCCTAAAGATGGGCCAATATCTATTTCGACATAACCACGCTGCAACTGATTTATGTTTGGTTTATAGAATAACGTAGCTCTTAAACTGAGTACCTCTTCGCGTCTTAATCCCGTCCAACGCATTAGTAATAGAATCCAACTGAACTCAATAGGAAATCGATTTTGTTGTAGTTGACCATCACGCTTACTCACAATCTTACGAGTAACAAGTAAGATTTTTTCAAGAGCAGCCCATTGGTAAGGAGCTAATGCTGTCAATGAGTTAGGTTTTTTACGCCGATCTTTTCCCAAGTTTAATCTTAGGTCAGTGGAAAGTATCTCCTTTTTTCTCCATCCTTCCATTGAGGTATGCGGGGGCTGTATATGGATAGACACGCACTCATATCTGAATGGCTCTTCCTTAAAATCCCAGCCTTCCTTGATGTAATGACTATAGAAAGAAACTATCTGTCTAATATATGCATTACATGTACTCCTAGCTAAATTTATACTAGGGTCTTCTGAATCGTAACAGTCTTTAAGGCATTTTTTGTAACGATATGTAGCTCGATCGCTTTTTCGTATCGGCATATCATTCCATAGCAACTCAGGTTGACCATTCTGTCTACGGGATATATTTTCATCAGCAATAAATGAGAAAAAATGCTTAAGGGCTCGAGAAGCTAGAGAAATACATTTCGCATTGTTATGGATTTTTTGATACATCAAATAGACGTTGGCGGCCTCCAATGGTTCTGAATATAAAAGCTGATTGTTTTGATCGAACACTACTTGGTATAAAAGAGTTATTGGGCCTATTTGCTTTTTCTCACCACTATATTTCAACTGTAGTTCACCGCTATCGTCGATGTAGACTTCTGGCTCAAGATATTCCCAGCTTTTTATCTCATAACTAATGACATCAACAGTATGGGAGTTCATATAACTATCTGTTAGCATAAAAGAATCGTCCGGTGTTTATGAACCTTGACAATTGAAGTCGTTGTATAAATGTATATAATCTATCTAAGCTGTATTAATTATTTTATGGTTAAGACGATAGAGTTGTAGTTGACTGCCTATTATATGAGAATGAATCTAGCTCTTTGGCCTGGGTATGGTGCAGAGCTCTTGCCAGAATTGAATAGCAAAGCCAATCAGTAAGAGCCTCTACTCCCAATTTTCGTCAGTATCTGAGAGACTATCTCAGTTGTAACTCACTCTAGGTGCTGTGTAGTTATGTGTTTTATTACGTTAGAGATTAGGACGAAAAGGACGAAAAAGTCAATCAGATCATAATGAATTTCTTTTTCGTCCGTTTTGTGCGTCTTTTTGTCTATTGGAACTCAATAAATATCAATTTAAACAATGGGTTATGCTTATGGGTATGTCTGAGGTGAATCGCACCCTAAATGAGTCTCGCTTGGATTGCCATGATGAAGATCAGGCATTTTGGGTAACTGCTAAGGAGCTAGCTGGGTTGGTTGGGATGCCTACTACCGACAGAAGAACTAGAGATGTCCTCGATGAGTTAGCATCAAAAAAAGAGGGATCTAAGCGGAGACGATCTGGGACAAAAGCCTTTGAGTATCACATTTCGATTCTGCCTAAACCAGTGAGAGAGCGTTTTATCAGCAATTCGGATGCTATGCTGGATCGGTATGAAAAACTAGGAATCGATATGGCTGCTACGTTAGAGGAAGATGAATCGGTCATTAGTGAGGTATTGGATAATGATGCATCATCAGAATTGCTTGATGTAGTAAATATTAATGTTAGCCTCCACGACTCAGACTCTTTATCCAGAGATATTAATTCCACCGTACCTGTATCAGGGGCATGGTTGAAAAGGAGAAACCTAAAATCTAGTGATTTAGCATTCTATGTGCAAACAGGTTACAGTATGGCTGATAGAATCAATCCAAATGATATAGTTATTATCAACAAGAGCGATAATCGATTGGTTGATGGTCATATGGTTGCCGTTCTTCTTGATGATATCGTGCTCGTTCGCTATTTGCAAAAGTCAGTTGGAGGGTGGACACTGCGTTGTGCAAATCCAACTTATCAACCAGTTAAGCTGATTTTCGGCCCTCAGTATGATTATAAGATACTCGGGCGAGTAGTACGAATTATCAGCGACGTATGGTAGTTATAATCCTAATTAGATACTGTTAGTAATTGAAGTGCTCTACTTTAGAGGTGTATCAGTATTGATGCAAGTTGTTATGAAAGAGGGAGGGAGTTTGACGAAATTTATGTAAATACTTAATTTAGTGTTTCGAGTGAACTGAGTCGATTGGTAGTCAATTCAAGTATGTAGCTGTCAAAACTACATGACCTACAAATAATAGACATCTGAGGTCATGTAGTTGAAATCAGCTGATATATAGAAGGGATGACATTAGCGGGCCGATATGGAACTCCCCAACGCCCTCAACACCTCCTCCACGGCTGCCAACCGTCCTCGTAAGGACTGAAATTCCTGACTGGTGTGTCTGAGCACATTATCAATGGTTGCCTCTAGCGCGGGGAAATCGGCTCGTAGCTCGTTGTATTCAGCGAGCGTGGCTTGGTATTCCTGAATTTCAAATCGATATGATTTCGCCTTGGCCTCCAGTTCTTCCAACCCCTTTCGCACCTCATCCTTCACTTCCACGACAGGCTTATGCTCGACCTGAGTCACTGGAACCTGTGGGCCAAGTAGATCCTCCCGAAAGCTAACCTCATCAAACAGCTGCGCTTTGATGTAATTTGGACGAAACCATTTATTGCCCACACTGCGCCTATTCAAAAGACCCATACCGACCAACTTGTTCAGATGGCGGTATATGAGTCCATAGCATTTATGTTTTGATGGGCGCTTTAACTTGTCACCAAATACAGCGATTACGCACTCCTGTGCAGTGAAATCGTTCAGCTGTAACCGAATTAGTGCAGTGTAGAGTACGGTTGGAAGCCACACCGTTTGGGAGCCCATAGGTAACCCTCAGTCTCGAAAGACAACAATTAGTAGGAATCAAAATCAGGGTGAGGATTATAGTCCTCATCATTGGGTCAGACAACCTGAGAAATAATAGTAAGATCCTACGATGTTACTCATTGGCCCCATTGGGGCCATGGTTAAAGGAGGTAATATTTTTCGGGAAATTAATTGTTTGCCTAAACATAAATATATTTATATGCAAATTTGCTTATGTCTTTCTCTCTATCATATGGGTACAGGTCTCGATAAACAGAGGCTGCCAAGTCAGAAACTTCCTTGCTAAGAATCTCAAGGGCATCATCTTTTTCAACATTATTGAAAATAGACTGAACCTCATCTGGAGATTTTAGTGAATCTCTTAGAGTTTTATCATCTTTTAACTTTTGCAGCCAGAGATCAAGCCTGTGAAGAAGTAGCAGGGGAAAGTATTCAGGACATGTCAGTTGAGCATCCATGTGATACGCAATGCTAGTTAAGTCAAAGCTTGTAAGATTTTTGGCTACTTTCTTTTTATAATCTGGCATATCGGCCACAATATTCTTCATCAACCGAACGACTTTCTTAAGGCTTCCTCCATAAATAAAGTCCTTATCATCAACTTTCTTAATGTGAAGAAAAGGTTTGTTTTCGATGAACGCATGCTTTTCTTTATCGTAAATTCTAACACCGCGATCATGTTGTTGACCTGAACGTTGATAATCATAAGTGTCATACCAACAACTTGGGACAATATCAACCTTTCGAGCAAGGCTGCCACCACTTATTGATATCGATTTTTTATTCGAGCAGTCAACAGTTGCTTGATGGTATCGGCTTGTCAGTTTAACTTCTGATGCCAAGCGGATTTCTTTAACTTTATCGAGCATAGGCCGCTTGTCAGAGGTATCTGTGTAGTTAGTCGATGGAAGTGCTGGTTGTTGGACAAGAACTACATCTCTTTTAAGAATCAACATATCGACATCGGAGTGTCCTTCAATATGAATATCTAAAGCGACAGAACCTTGAAGCCTGAATTCAGTATTTATATGGTCTGTTTCGAGCATGCCAACCAATGTATTAGCTACACGCTCCCCTTCATCTATTGAAACTTGAGTTGATTTAGCGCTCACTGGTGCCATCGCACCAATTACATACTTTATCGCATCACTGTCTTTGACCTTTTCATAGCTTTCTTGTGGGCGATAATCATATGCAGCAGATAATGCAGTATAACCTTGATCAAGTGCATAGCGCTGAGCCGTACCCTGACGCCTTTCCTTCAATTTTTTCAAACGGTCACTAAAGTTGATCATTTATCACCTCGCGTCAGGTACATTTTTCCGAAAGTTCGTCTTCCATTACTATTAAAATATGCAGCTTCACCAGAAGTTAGCTCCTTATCAAAGATAACTTCACAGTAACCTCTATGTGAGTTCAATTCGTGGAACTGAGATGCATCAGGAGAATTACTATAACTATAATGAAGAACCCAGCCACCACGGGTTCCTGATTTTTTGGCAAGAGTTGCCGTATAGCTTTCGCTGGAGCTTTGTTTGGTTTTTAAGTTTATAGATATCTTTTCCCAATTCTGCTCAATATCAATTTCAGCTGCCCAGTTATACTTTATCACACCGTCATCTTCGGAGAGCGTTTCACCTCTGACAGACCAAACACCATTTAAATCTGGAATTTTAAACAGTGGTACTTTCCATACATAGTTATTAAAAGCCCAATGTAAGGCAAAGTATACAACAGCAGTTGAAACTGTTGCTCCAGCCATAAAGCTGAGACCATCTACTTGGTGCAACCATAGAATAACGCTTGATATCAAACCAGTAAGGATAACTGATGCAGTTCCGAGATATCGACCTATTGTCGCTCTACTATGACCAAAAACAGCGTAATCATGCATATGCCAATCCTATCATGCGTAATAACATAACCCTGCTATTCATCGCTCTTTATTGGCTTGTGCCAAGATGCTGGCAGCCAGGGTTTTTGAAGTTTCGCTGTACTTGCTGCTTTGTAGCACCATAGAGGCAAATGTCTCCATTTCAGCCCCAGTTTGCTTCCCAGCCCTAGCTTGAGACAACGCGGAGGCAGCAAGGGAGCGCGCAGTGGCAGAGGAGGTCGTATCGTTGAGCACTTGCCCAGCAAGTGTTGCGACTCTATCGGAAGTAGTTTTACTGTTCGTAGTCATGACTATATCCTGTATCAAATGCCGTTATTCAACACTACATATGGTGCTGTATGTTTACACAGCATGAAGATATCCGATCCGATTGAGGCGATCAAGGAAAACGATTGATGTATCATCAAGGTTGTTTTTTGAACTGATTGGGGAGCTCAGCCACTGCCCATCAAGCCTTTGAGTTTTCTCATTTTTTTATTGCCATTATCCTCAAATGGGGGCGTGTGATAACGTAATGTTCATGTATGGCGTAGTAAGCGCCATAGTTTCAGCGACCTGAAGATTGAGACAGGCTCCTGCTCATCCAGAATCAGTGTGAATGCATTTAGGGTTCTGGAACTTGGCTAGCGAAGCGAGCATTCGCTGAGAACTGAACGTGAACAACAATGGTGGATTGGCAATGGGTGGACACTACATCAACCTTTTCATGTGGGGATATCAAAGTCACTATCGGATTCAGATTCAGAGGTTAGCTCGCGATGTGCTAAAAAGACTGGGGGCTCCTTCAGAAGCGGAAGTGATTCTAGTTGGTGCTCGAAGCCCAAATAGCGATAACCGCAATCCAGTGTGCATCGAGCCAGAAGATGGAAAATGGCAGCTGTCATTATTTGATGACCTAATTGATTCTATTGAATTTGCTTACAACAACCATGAAATGCAGAATTTGTGTTTTGGTGATGCTCCAAGTATGCGTGATAAGCCGGAGTGGATGCGCCAAGATTCAGTGCGTACATCGGTAGAACAGGCATTAAAAAAATTTGATGAAGAACATCATTTAACTTCGTTCTGCGGAGCAGTTAGGCGCATCGATGACCACTATGTAACTCCTGTTATACAGATCCCAAATAGCCTGTTCTTGCAGTATCCCCCGTTAGATCAGCTGCCGCTCAGAAAAGGCAATAATCAAAATGGATATCGTAGTCTCATCCATTCAGCTATGGCGGCTGTTCTGCATGAGGCAACAGAGGGGTTAAACAAGCCTGAACCTGGACGTTCTACACATCGCAGTATGAGAGATGCGGAAGAGATCGTCCGTATTGCTGCAAAAAATTTCATGCACACCCCAGGGTTATCAATCGAACGGCAGTACATGCATGACGATCTGTTTGCTACGTTAAATCTTGTTTCTTCCTTAATGTATGAAGGTTCGAAGGGAATTGGGCATCTTATCCTTGTTGACCCCAAGAATGATGTAGTCGAATTTATGGTTAAGTTTGCTGAGCCTGTGACGCTTCGTGAACCAAGGTGGGTTAGGAAAGTTTTACAGATGGCAACTACAGGCATTGGCATTATTGCAGACAGCCAGCGAATCTATGGACTGGGGAGACTTAAGGAATGGCATGATCCCCATAACCAAGATGCATTTTCAGTCGTCTTTATCGACCATTATCACTGGGAGTTGCGTTGTGGCAATCAAGCATTACTTCGCAGTCATTATGCTGAACCTAAATTACCTAAGGAACCTTTTGATAAGGCTGCATTCCTTGCAAATTATGCTCGACTCTTTCCTGAGACATCACATGAACATGGATTAAACCTGTGGCACCTGATGATGGCTCAAGTTCGCCAAGAACACGGGAGTATGATTATTGTTGCCAAAGATGCAGCTAGTGAAGCTCGTCGTCTTAGCAAGCAAGGTACATGTATTGAGCCAACACTTCTTTCTGAAGAATTACTCCGAAGTGTCAGTGGCATCGATGGAACAATAATTCTAGATCCTGCGGGTTTCTGCCATGCTATCGGGATTATTCTTGACGGCGAGGCGACCGAACAATGTACACCATCAAGAGGCTCTCGCTACAACTCTGGAGTACGCTATGTTCATAAAGGAAGTCATCGAAGACTAGCTATTGTCGTGTCTGATGACCGGACTGTTGATATCATCCCTATGCTCAGGCCATTGGTAAGTCGTAGCATGATTGAGCAACATGTAACTCGGTTAGAAAATGCAACTATCGAAAATTTCCATGATCCTAGGAATTGGTTAGATAAATATCGTTTCTATTTAAATTTAGACCAATGCTCTAGAGTAAATAATTCACTTGAACGATTGGATAACCTCCCGAAAGAATTTGGCCGCCTTTATTTTTCCACAGAGAGATTTGAAGTCCATCCCGAAATGGATGAAAGCTATTTAACTGATGTATAGAGAGGGGACGGTATTCTGTACATCATATATTGGCACTATTATGTGTACCGCTAGGTATATGAACGAGCAGAGGTGTGGTAAACTACATGACCTAATAATCACAGACATCTAGGGTCATGTAGTTGAAATCGGTTTATATATATAAGGGATAACATTAGCGGGCCGACTCGGTGCTCTCCAAAGCCCTCATGACCTCCTCCACGGCAGCTAACCTGCCACGTAAGTCACTATATTCATCACATCTATCGCTGAGAGCATGCTCAATAGCCATATCCAGAGCAGGGTAGTCTGCTTGCAGCTTATTGTATTCAGCAATTGCTGCCTGGCACTCCTGAATTTCGATGCGATAAATATTTGCCTTCGTTTTTAACTCATCTAAAAGAGTGTCATTCGATACCTCTGTGTATTGCTGAACTTTCTGAACTTCCAGCTCTCCCTGAGTCGCTGGGTCACTCAATTCCTCCTGAAAGTTCACATCATGAAACAAAGGGGTTTTAACGAAACTTGGATACGATCGGACATCATCAACATTTCTCCGTTCCAGGAAACCCGCGTTGACTAATTTCATCAGATTACGATAAACGAGGCCGTACCGCCTCTTATGGGCCTGATTGTACTCTGAGTCACCAAAGACTGCGTTCAAGCACTCCGTTGTAGTGAAATCATCCATCTGTAATCGAATGAGTGCGGTGTAGAGTGCGGTTGGTAACCACACAGTCTGGGAGCTCATAAGCAATCCTCGGTCTCGAACGAAAACAATTAGTGGGAATCTAAACTCGATTGCGGATTATAGTCCGTGGCCGTAAGCCAGACAACCAGAGATAGTGCTCGCCAGAGAGAGGCGAGACATGCAAGAGCTAGCAAAAAAATTTGGTGATGCTGTACGTGATAGACGACTTCAATTGGGCGTATCGCAAGATGCACTCGCACATGCGGCCGAAATTGATAGAAGCTACGTAGGACGAATTGAGCGTGGTGAGGTCAATGTCACCCTGGAAAAGGCTTATCGTCTTGCCAGGGTTATGGGGTGTGACATTCGCGATTTGCTGCCATAGATATATTTTCCAAGTAATTATCTCTTCACCCAGATAAAACTAAATTTCCCTTTAATTATTCACAGTGATGGCAATTAGCATCATTGCCAGCTTTAGCATTTTCCTATTAGCTATTAACCCCCCTGTTGCCTATCTATAGAAAGCGTCACAAACTGCCGTTTTCAGAAAATGCCTACATGGTCTCGATTGGCGCATTGATGATAAAGTGATCCTCTAACTACTCTTCATCGAGCCCTCTATACATGCAGAAACCAGACCTCAGAGACATCCACCAACTCACCAAGGACGAGTTCAAGCGCATTCTAGGCCCTGTGGCTGGAAGCCTTGATGACGGTTCAAAGGTCGTATTGGGGATGCAATCTGATGTGTTTGCTTGCTGTACTATTCAGGGAGACCAAATCTCGGTGAGGGGGACGCCCAGGTTTGAGCAGGCCATCAAGTCGGCATATGCCCAGGCCAAGCCAACAATGTGGTTTGGTTCGGCAGAGAAAGAGCGCCCGAAGGCAGAAACCATTCCTCCTGCTCTCAAGCCAAAAACCGATACAACATCAGCCACAACCTATCGTGTGCCTGTGCTCATCTACAAGTCGAAGCGTGAGCCAGGTAAGAACGTTGATGGCAGCCCCGCCGAAGATATGACCTACGGCAAAATGACGGCAGAGCAGATCAAGGCTATCCCCATGTTTGTAGGGAAGATGGGAGATGACGGCTTTATTGGTGATCTCGAAAAGACTGATCCCAAGATGTTCTTTAGTAGCTTCCGCAACATGGCCACATTGTTTGCGACTGGTGATTTGAAGATGAACATTCTGGCCATGATCGCCAAATTCGAGAAATCGGAGGGGGGTGAATACCGGAACCAAGCGTTGACGAGAGCAGTGCGAGCTCACCCGACCACGATCAAGTTCTCAGATACCCTTATCAAGGAGGCGAAAGCAAAGCTGGCCGAACTTGATGGTGATGTGAACAAGCTTGTTCTGAGTGACTTGATGCAGCAATACAGCAAGACCTCCGGCTTTCGGTTACCCATCTTCAACTCTGCGGCGGATAAGGTGCAGGGCCTCACAATTGCGGTTAACGATGTCTGGGCAGGCAAGGCGGAAATCGCGACATATGAAAAATTTGGCGACTTCTACAAAGGGACGATCAAAGTAACGCTATATGACCACTTCGGTCTCGATTATCCTGACATTGGCCCTGACCCCACGACCGGAAGAGTCAAGTTCTACGGCCTGGCGTCCGGTTTCAGAAGCTGGTTTGTTCTTCAACACTACAAGCGCTTTGCCTACAAGCCATTTTTGACCGTCATTGAACTCAGCTATCCATTCCAAGGGGAACTAAAGTGAGCGCAGCAGTGAAGACAGAGAGAACATGGGTATTCGTGTTGTTCATGCTCTATCACCTCTTGAATGCATCGATCCTGTTCATTCAGCCTGTCTATGATTGGTTTAACGATGAATACTCACTGACTGGCCTATATGTACTGCTCATGCCCTATCTCTGGGGCCTGATAACGATACTGGGGGCGATTTTATTCTTGTCAGACCGCTCTTGGAAATACCTGGCAGGCAATCTACTCGGTGGTTCGATCCTTCTCTTCTGGTGGCTTAGACTGGCATCCCAATATTAGTGAGTACCATCAGGCATATGAATGAGTAGACCTAATGGCATCTTCTTGGGCGTGGCTTCATGCAGCGCAAGCAGCAAGCTCACAAGATCTATTCGAAACGAAAATGAGTTCACGCCTTGTCTATCTACTGGTTGCTGTAGCGCCACACAGCAGCAATAAATCGAGTTTTTCATTAGCTCCGGTCTGAGATTTTCAGCCTGTATCTCCATCCTCATTACCAGCTCTGCTGTTCTGCTGCATGTGTTATATTCGGCTCAAACATTGAGCCGAATGATGGGCTGGGTCGGCTCATTATTGAGATCCTAGCACGTTGGATGAGGAAATAATGGAACCATTTTGGATTTGGCAACAAGCAGATTGGCCCCATTTTCGTTGGCAGGATAGCGAGATATTGCCCAGATTACGGCAGGTGCAACGCAGGTTGGGAATTCTCCTTGGTAGCCACTCAAGATTGGGGTACTCCGACCAAACGTTGGGTACGTTATTGGCTAACATTCTCGCCTCTTCCGCTATCGAAGATGAGCGTCTCAATGCCCAATCCGTGCGATCTTCCCTGGCTAGGCGGTTAGGGAGCTCACAAACTCAGTCCTATCCAGTATCAGAGCGCTCAGAGGGGCTCGCGGCCATGATGCTGGATGCCATCGACAACCATGAACAACCACTGACAATTGAACGACTTTACCAATGGCATCGTTGGCTGTTCCCTGTCAACGAATGGTCGGTACAGCCAATGAACGTAGGGCAGTTGCGAGGAGATGAGCCGATGCTGGTTGTCTCTGGGCGTGTTGATCGCCCTACCGTGCATTTTGAGGCACCGCCCAGAGCAACTCTGGACGATCAACTGGCCGAGTTCATCCCCTGGTTTAACCAGACTCAGCATGACCCCACGATGGATCCACTGCTTCGTGCGGCGATCTGCCATCTCTGGTTTCTGACCCTGCACCCCGTTGATGATGGCAATGGGCGGTTAGCACGGGCACTGACCGATCTCGCGCTGTCACAGGCTGACAGCCAGGGCATCCGTTTGTATGCCATGTCAGTTGCAATTCTAGAATGGCGGGCTGACTACTATCGGGCACTGGAGTCAACACAGAAGGGCACGCTGGATATTACCTCCTGGCTATGTTGGTTCCTCGACACACTGGATTACTCCATAGAGCTGGCATTACAGGTTATTGATCGTTCTCTCGCCAAGACATTTTTCTGGTTGCGGCACTGTAATGACGATCTGAGTCCAGAGCAAACCAAAGTGCTGAATCGTTTACTGGATGGCGGCGAACAGGGTTTTGAAAATGGCATCAATGCAAGCCAGTATCAAAAAGTGGCCGGAGTAAGCAAAGCGACCGCTACACGCCATCTTGCGCAATTGGTGGATAAGGGGTGCATTGAAAAATTACCTGCTGGCGGACGCAATACACGCTATCAGATACGCTTGGATGATGTAGAGCCCACGGTGGGAGTCTGACAAGACTCTATCTTTTAACTTGTTCTGACTCTCCCTGGGGGAGTTGTTTTTATTTGGAGGATTAGAGCCTCGATTGACGAAAAAATAAAGCGCATAAACTAAATTTTGGCGCCATGATGAGTGCCGTTAGGCATATGAATGAGCTGATAAGATGGCATTCTCTTGGGTGTGGCCCCATGCAGCGCAAGCTGCGGTAATCCCTACGGGCATATCACCTTTAAATGTATTTTTGAGAAGCCTCATGTACAGTATCCGTATCTATTTAAGTTGATATGAAGGATCTTTAATGAGAACGGTCGAGTTTCTCCAGTACACTTTACAGCCAAGTGCAGGTAATGGATTTCATCAGATCATGCGAAGTATCAGCGTTCCTTTGCATCAGGCCGCTGGAATTGATGTAGTCACTTATGGTCAGTCGCAACATGATCCAGACAGCTATGTTTTGGTTCGAGCTTTTGATAACCCTGAGCATAGGGAAAAATCTCTTGATGCCTTTTACCAAAGCGATAGTTGGCGCAAGGGCCCAAGAGAGAAAATTATTAACAGCATTGCTGTTAGTGTTATGTCTGTTGTGTCGATGGAGTCAACGACTATTGACGCTCTGCGTCAGACCTGCTACACCTTTATGTCTGACTAGGAATAATGACACATTCTGTTAGGCTGGTTCAGAAAGCAATAGCTCGGATTGCTTTGTAAGGTGCTGTCTGTATGAAACTGTTTAATCCATGATGGATTATAAAAACAACTAAATGTTGACGCCATGATGCGTACCATCTGGCATATGGACGAATAAACTCAGCCGACAGTCTTGGCTCTCCACTGACCTTTTGAGCGACAACAAACCATCGAGAACATCGGGATCAATTTCAGGAACATCACCTGCACCGAGATTTGAAAGCAGTTTGGTCACACTGAAACGTACCAGTTGCTCTTCGGCCAGCGCCTTGGCTCTCTGGACAACCTCGGGTGATTCGGATGAAATCATATCCTCCAATGTCCTCCCCATACGGTGCTCCTACTACAGATAGAATTAAAGGCCCACGCCGAGCAGGCATGGGCTCTCAGCACTAGATCAAGAACTCTTCCAATGCTCGACCACTCGCCACAGCTTCCGCAATGGCCTTAGGCATGCGCCCCTGACCAGTCCAGGTCTTCTCCTGACCATCCTCGGTGTAGCGATACTTTGCAGGACGAGGAGCGCGTTTGGCTTTGGTGGATCCCTCAGATTTCGCCGGAGCGGCAGTGCCAACCAGCTCACTCGGATCGATGCCTGCCTGTTTCAACATTTCGGTAAACTCAGCAAGTTTTTGCAGACGCTCAGCAGACTCAGCTTTGATTTTGTTTTCTTGCTGCTCACGCTCAGCAAAAATCTCTTCGAATTTTTCTCTGATTTCGACCAGCTGCTCAAATGACAGCTCACGCAATGCAGCACGCAGGCTACGAATATTCAGCAGGGTTTTCAAAAAATCGTTCATTGATAGCCTCATGTATCACATTTTTATATCGGGAAAATTATCTCTCAATCCCAGCATCAGCTCCACTGTTTTTGGCACCAAGAGGATTCGAAAATTAGCATCGTTTCAAAATCGTGAGCTAAATTGTGTTTGGGGCTGCTTAGTGGCCTAGCTCCAATCTGCTATGAAACTATGTAGCCAAAAATTAAATCTAGGTGGTAGTGAGCGTTGAGACCACCTCACCAGATGAGCCGATGAAGGATCTTGTTCGGCTCACGAAATGAGCCGATAGGACAATATCATTGGCTCACAGAATGAGTCGATGATAGGAAATAGTTCTCTCCACACAACCTCGAATATGGGGGCATACTATTCAGATTATCTCCCTATTAGAATAATCACGCCCAAATGTGTCTGGGTTTGCAGCCTCATAGTCATCGTCAAACATATGTTCCCCGCGATGCATCTCCCTCATTGTTGCGAGTATACCGAAAAAACACATTTCACACAGATGCACCAGATAACGCTCACCATCGTGACGGGAACCATAGCCAAAATTCGCCGATAACGAGCCATATTGATTGGTTCCAACAGTTGTTTTTGTACTACGACCACAGACATCACAGAGAATGTCAACAATCTGTTCTGTTGGTACAATGTCTTTTATGAGCATGCGGAGCCCCTTAAGTAATAAGTTATGAACTCTATAATATTCTTCTGTGGTGGATATAGGAATAGCCTGTGCAGGTTGGATATCACAGATATCACCTGTATTGAACAGTTATTTGACATTCTGCTTTTGGATATCTTTGCACTCAAATTTTGGAGGTGTTTTCCAACCTGTAACGCGCCCGCTGCGTTTGTTGATCCTGCGGTATTCATTACCCAACAGGATTTCCCATTCAGAGCCGTTCTCCGATAGAACCTGAAAAGTAGTCCCAAGCTCAATAACTATGCCAGGCTCAGTACAGATCAGCTCAGTCATCGACTCTCCTCGGTGCTAGGACATATCACCATTTTTTTCCGATTGTTCAAGAACGGAAGCCATCGCGTCTAGTGACCGAGCAAGGGCACGACACTCATCTGCGGACATTAGAGCGGATGTGAATGCGGCAGCACTCTCATTATGAACATCCATTTCACTGACTCTGATGTAGCCACCATACGGGCTGGAATAGACGCTCACCTCTACTGGATGGGGTGGTGTTCCAATTGTTTTATCCAACTTTAAAACACTTGTATAAATAGGCATTTATCCTATCCCTAATCAACTCTTCTAAACTACAGAATATTGCTCGGGGTTAATCATGATGTCCATCAATAAATCAAGACACAAACCTAGTTGGTTGGAAACTAACAGAGTCGCCCCTGCAACCTATGTGCAAACTTTGTTGAACACTGGGCACGACAGGGTGGGTTGAGATAGGGCATGATAAAGAGCACATGCAGACAGAGGTATGTAACATGACACCCGATGCAGTCCATCACCCGCTTCGTAGAGCAACACGCCTTGAATCCTTGGATGTTCCTCGTGAAGCATTGAACGTTCATCTGTGGATTGTGGCTGGGGTTCCTGCGGACATCATTCATCAGCTAGCTGCGCTGGTTGAAACTGATGTGGGTGTGATATGTAAGCTAACTGGTATTAGCCGGAGCACTGTGACTCGCAGGCTCAAAGCAGATACCGCGCTATCAATATCACAAGGAGCCAGGGTGTATGGAGTAGTGCTCGCCCTCGATGCCGCTCTGTCCCTTCAAGAAAACGATGCCCTCAGGGCATTGTCATGGTTACACCGTCCAGCCAGGGGCCTTGGTGGCGTGGCTCCAGCCACGTTGTTGACTACACAGATGGGAGTTCAGGCAGTTATCGATCTTGTGGGACGAATTCAGCATGGGGTTTGCATATAAGCAATAAGTCAGGGGGCTGTGAGGATAAAACCAGCTCAGTTGGTCAAACTTAAACCAAACAGAATGATTTTCAAAATTTTTCACATCCCCCCCCACTTGAAAAATTCGGTAAACTGTCCATTTACTAATTATGAGAGCTATAAATAAATTTTTCCGTTTCAACATTCCGCTGCTGCGCAGCGAAGAGAAACCAGTTTTTACTACCCCTACAAATTGTTTTTATTAAATCAATGGAATTTAAAGAGCTCTGATAAATGAAAATTCATAACTTGGCTTAAGACATCAATGCTTCATCACTTAGTAGTAAGTTATATGTCTAAAACAGAAAACAGCAACATAACCTCAGTTAAGGTGTGGTTATATTCGCCCTGTAGGGCGGAAAGTTCCTGCAACTGGAGGGGATTGAGCACCGGACAACCAAGGCACGCAGGCCGCAGAGCAACGGCTTTATCGAGCGACTGCATCGCACACTACTGGATGAACACTTCCGCATCAAAGGGAGGACGACCTGGTATGAGGTGGAGCAGATGCAGACAGACCTGGATAGCTACCTGGAACACTACAACACCCAGCGGCCACATCAGGGCAGGATGATGGAGGGACAAATCCCCTACAGCATGTTCAAGAAGGGTCTGAAATTGATACCGAAGGAAGTGCGATCTAAAGTAGCGTAAACAAGACACCGGTTTGAGGCCGGTGTCAGGTGATAACTAGATCTCTACAGTCATGATTTGCTGGCTGATTTGGGAAATAACGCTTGCCAACGCTGCTATGTGCGAGATGAGGTTGAGTAGGCCTGGGCGTCTAGTCAGAGCCAGTTGTGGTGCTTTCAGAGGAGGCCCCCCAATATCAATCACTAATTAATGGCTCTTTGAAAGTATTTTATTGCATGCTATTTGTTCTTCATGAAATTTTACCCCCAATTATATCCTTGTTATTGCGTTTCCTGATTCTTGATTGTAGTTTGTTTTCCGATTGAAACCATGGAAGCAAATAAAATAAGGAGATATAAATGAAAAAGTGGTTGTTAGTAGTGGCTATGCTAATAGCATCAACGAGCGCAAATGCCTTAGAGTTTCGAACAGTCTGTAATACATGTGTGACTGATGGGAGCTTTCTTGCTGCTGCAAAAAAAGAAGTTGGTAATTTTAATGGTTCTCACACGGTTTATGTTATTAACTTTGAAACAAGTGTTGCAAAGAAATATTCAGTTTACCAAAGTGTGAGATACAATAAGATTGGTGATCCAATTTACTCTCTTGCATATGATGCCATTCCACTTGACGCACCAATGGCGTCTAACATGGTAGTGCAGAAACGGTTAAAGAATGACTATCAAAAATTCATTGATACATCGATTTCAATACCTGCCGAAATTGCTCCAAGTGCATATTCCCTCGTTGCAAGGCCATATTTGGAGAGCCAGGTTTCACAATATTACTTCACAACGTCCAGCTATGGACAGAATGCTGTGGATTATTTGTCACTAATTATAAATATAGCAGGGAAATTACATGGCGTGCGTTTGAACGCAACAGTTAAGTTCTCCGACGGTACAATTGCAAACTTCCGAATATCCGGTCTTAATCATATCGGTGAGTTAACCTTCGATCTAACTGATTCACGTGACAAGGATGGTAATAAATTACCTCTAGATAAAACGTATCTTAACAACGAATATAAATTCTCTGGTGATCCAGGTACGTTCCAAGAGTTCATTAAAGCATTGGATAGACTTAATGTTCCCGTTTCGTTTGGAGGGGGAAGCAACATCGGCCCAGGCGGTTCATCTTCTCCACTCAAATGTGGATTTGAGGGCAAAGTGTATAAATGCTATTTTGGATGAGGTGAAGAGATGGATATTAACAATAACATTTACTTTGCAGTTGCTACGCTGATTGGATTGATAACCAGCATTATATTGTTTATCTATAAGAAAGAGAAAAAGATAGCTTTTGCTAACTTCATTCTCTGTGTGTTGTTTTCTCCAGTTGCATGGGCCTTCACCGTTTATGCGTTTTTAAGAAAAGAAAAATCTAAACACTAAGAACAGATTTTTATTTAAAAAACATTGTCATATAAAAATTTTAATCCAAGCCCTGGCATGCTTTCTGGTCAGGGTTTTTCTCTTTTTTATTTGGAGATTGTATTCACCTTACAACAGCCTACAAAAGGGAGTAATCATCCGTCTTCAAAACGGATAATGAAGCCATATGTCACCCCAGCGAGGAAGTCGCATATCATAGACTCAGCCCGCTAGACCTTACCAAAGTGCTCAATAACGTTAAAACCTTCAATTTCATCGGCATTGCCGCCAGCAGTTATACGAAATCTGCCGCAATTATCAGACCTATGGAGCCAATGGTTGGCTCTACAAGTTGCTTGGTTACAAAGGGGATCGATTACACCTTCGCCAAACCATATCATGGCCCTTTAATGGGAGCGCAAGAACAGGCCAGAGAAGGGTGATGGAGGGGCAGACCCCCTACAGCATGTTGAAAAGGGTCTGAAATTGATACCGAAGGAAGTACACTCTAAAGTAGCGTAAACAAGACACCGGTTTGAAGCCGGTGTCAGGTGATAACTAGATCTGTACACGCCTTTCTAGTCTCCTTATCTCTTGACTAAAAATGCACCCTGCAAGGCTATCACTCGGGGATCCAGGCACTACGATGAATAAGCCACATTTTGGGGGATATAGCAGACCATGTTTTTTACCTCGCTTGTATATCCAGTTACGTCTTATATATTTCCGCACAACATCATCAATTTCTTTAGAAGCTGAATATCTCATGACTCCCCCAATGAGGATGCGTTAGTTAAATCTACAGCTGTTTCTCCAGGTTTGGTTATTTCCTTAAAGTGAAGTTTTATTTGCTCATCATCAGAAACAAAATCATCTGATGCCCATGTCCACTGTAATTGTCTTGTTATATTATTAGCGGCATCTTCTATGCCTTTTTTAGACCACGGTGCAGCTCGATAGCTACTATCAGGCATTAGTTCAACTAACGAAATAGTGTAACTTAGATTGTAAAAGCCAAGTTTTGCACGTTTTTCCGCAGATAACCTACACGAGTCACAGGTTAAAGTAATTCTTCCATTATTAGCATCGACTTTCCATGAGACCTCGGGGAGATGATTAATATGAGCACGCAACCCCTCTGCTAGACCACCAGTAAGCTTATTAACAATCCAGTAGTGAGCTCTACCACTAGCTAAAAAGCTGTCAAACACCGAATCTTCTTGGTCAGTTAACCAACCTTCGGAATATGCAATCCTGCTCTTAGCATGATCAGTTATCTCAATGATTTTCAGTCTTAAATTTGTTATGTCTGATGGATAATTAAAACCATCATTTAAGGTTACAAAATTAGCTTCATCAAATGCTATTCGGTCTAGCTCAGACAACATCCATTTATCAGCCTCACTGGGTGATACCCATTTTAGTCCATCAGGCTTCGGTAATGTCCTTGAGAAAATGAAGGTGGTTTTATGGAAATCACTAATTCTTGGATGGATAAGATCTATGTGTATCCAGGGATATGCATGCTTAACGTTGACATGCATATCATCTGTATAGAAATGGCCCACCTTCTTGATGACATCTTGTACCTCCCACATAATCTCACTAAGGCCATACTCAAAACTTGTACTTATTGAATCCATTACAGTCTTACGGATAAACCAGTGACCATGTACATTGGCAGGATTTAGAATTTGCTCGCTACTCCAACCAGTAATATCTCGAAGTTTTATTAATTCGTCAGGTTGACCAATCAATTGAGCCAGTTCTATTTGGATGCCAAGATCTCTTGCAAAATCATAGATATCTTCGTTCATATCAGGACATTGACTATTATATTTTCTTTGCCACTCAGAAAACTCATTATTAAGTGCTTGGTTATTGCCAAGTTCCAGCTGTGATTTTAGTTGCTTGACTAATTTATCTATATAATGGTAAGACTCAGGGGTGTCTTTTCCTTGTAATACCTCTACAGTTGTTTCAAGCGCTTGAGCTAGAGCATCAGCCAAAGCCTTGCTGGTATGTCCGTTCTTTTCTACTCGTTGGTAATGACCAATGAGGGTTTTTGGTGCGGCCTCTGGAGAGCGTCCCAAAATCTTGTAAGCCTTACTCATCAACATTTCTTGGGTCAGGCCTGATTCAACGCGCAGACCCTTCAGCCTTTCAGGATTGATGACAAACGATGTTCTTCCCATATGAATGAGCTCCTAAGTGACGATGCACATATCATGGCGGAAACAATAAATGTTGTATATACATCATAAATACCACATTTATTTTTTAGCGTAAGCCGAATAACACGGTTCACTGGGTAATACGTTGGGTCTTGAGCTTCGAGTTGCGTAGGGGGGCGGCGGAAAGGAAGGTTGCAGCGATAGCGACATCAGCTGCAATCGTCATTACTTGCCGTGAACCGATAGAGCTTCACCCCACCCAGGGTGGTGGGCGGCAAGAGGTTTAAGATCAAGCAACGCTTGGTTGTGTTGTTTGTTGGTTGAAAAATGTGACCTGAGTTAACAAATATCCTTGCTCATTATTTTATCTTATCGTTTTGATAAAACTCATCATTGAAGGATCCTATGAGCTACAGTGCCGAAATCAGCCGTACCAGTCCTACAGCGTTCTTGTTTTTGGTAGACCAATCTGGGTCGATGCAAGATTCCATGACCAATGGCAAGTCCAAAGCCCAATTTGTAGCCGATGTTCTGAATCGGACATTAGCCACCCTCATTACTCGCTGTACTAAATCAGAGGGTACTCGTGACTACTTCGAGGTTGGGGTTTTAGGATACAGCGGCTCTACCGCAGAGAATGGTCTTGCTGGAGCATTATCAGGGACAATTCTTCATCCCATCTCTCAAATCGAAGCCAATCCACTGCGTGTAGAAGACCGGATTAAGCGAGTAGATGACGGTGCAGGTGGTCTAGTCGAGCAAGCTATCAAATTCCCAGTATGGTTTGAGCCAAAGGCTTCGAGCGGAACTCCTATGTGTAACGCAATTACCAGTGCTGCTGAACAGTTAGTTGCTTGGTGTGATGCACACCCAGACAGCTATCCACCGACTGTTCTGCATATCACTGATGGTGAGTCTACGGATGGCGAACCTGGGAGCCTGGCACAACAACTCCAACAGATTAGTACCAACGATGGCAACGTTCTGCTATTCAATCTTCATGTGAGTTCTAGTGGTGGTGACCCCGTAAAATTCCCTATCTCTGACGCTGGTCTAAGTGACAGCTATGCAAGACTCCTTTTCAGTATGTCCAGCCCTTTACCTGTACACCTTCAAAAAGTTGCAGAAGAGAAAGGGATCAAAGCAACGATGGAATCTCGTGGTTTTGTTTTCAATGGCGAAATTACTGAGGTTGTGGACTTCTTTGATATTGGCACCCGTGCCGCCCAGCTACGTTAACTATGGAATTTCACATCCTGTTTGATGGAACCGTAGCCAAGCATATTGAGCAGCCAAACGATAACGAAGATGCTTACCGCATAAACCAAGAACGAGGCCGCGTGGTGCTGTCAGATGGGGCTTCTGAGTCGTTTGATGCTAAAAGCTGGGCTAATCTTCTTGTGGATGAATGCATAGATACAGCGCCTTTGGATGAGGCGCTCTCTTCATGCATCCAAAAGTATAACCTTCTACATGATCCGAGCACTCTATCTTGGTCAAAAGCAGCTGCTTACGAAAGAGGCAGTTTTGCCACGATGTTGATTGTTCAAGATGACCCCATTCATGAAAACGTCAATGTTAGTGCCCTAGGAGATAGTCTTGCTGTTTGGAGCGATGGTCATAACCTGCTAGATACAACGCCGTATTCTTGTGCAGAGCAATTCACTCAAAAACCGACTCTTCTAGCAACGCGCAATGAGTTAAATCCTTTATTGAGCGATACCAATAGTGTTTTTTTGACTCAAAAGGAGTGGAGCTACGAGGACAATCAAACGCATTTGCTTCTCTGTATGACTGATGCTCTCGGGGCATGGCTACTGCACCATCAGGAGCATGGTGATAGCTCGGCCCTTGAGAGACTTATTAGTATCAGAAGCCAGCAGGAGCTTCAGGAGCTTGTTGAAACAGAACGCGCAACTGGAAAACTCCGACGAGATGACATCACTTTAATTCTCATTAGCCTGACCAGTGAAGTTTAAGCCATGGCATATCCAACCCTTGAGCAATATAACGAGGCTCTACAATCCCCACAACTCGTATTACAAGATGTAGAGTTAAAGCATGGTACATTAAAGACAACTGGCTTAGGACTTCCTCTGGCTTTATGTGGTGGATTTGCACTTACGTATACTGTACAGGCTGGAGGTAAAAAATTTGCGCTTCGTTGTTTTCACAAGGAATCACGAGAGTTAGAGAGGCGATATCAAGCTATATCTGTTCGAATTAAGCAACTGGCTAGCCCTTACTTTCTACCATTTGAGTTCATCCCTGCGGGTATTCGAATTCAGGGTGCTATATATCCCATCGTTAAGATGGCTTGGGCACAAGGACAAACATTAGCTGAATTCTTGGAGAGTGAGCATCGTAATCCTCAGGCTCTTCAAAAACTACGGCAAGCACTTGCTAATCTAGCATCCTTTCTAGAGCAAAATCAGATCTCTCATGGTGATATTCAGCCAGAAAATATAATGGTGAGTGCAGGTGGCAGCACGATTCAACTCATCGATTATGATGGAATGTATGTTGAGTCATTGCAATCATCTAAAGCAACTGAACTAGGACAGGTAAACTTTCAACATCCCAAACGTACTGCTCATGATTTCAATGAAAAGCTTGATCGCTTTTCATTTTTGACGCTGGATGTCGCACTTCAAGCGCTGATCGCATCTTCCTCAATTTGGACTCTTTCTCGCTCTGAACCAAGTGCAGTTGTATTTCGGAGGAATGACTTTCTAGATCCTGGGTCATCTGTGATATTTAAAGAGATTTTAAACATCACAGGTGTAGGTTTACATGTCAAAAATTTAGCTAGAGTAGCAGTTGGAGACTTTAATAAAGTTCCTACACTTGCTGATTTCCTCCAGAACAAAGGAATCTACCACGAGGAAATAACATTTGGCCAAGGTGCTACCTTGGCAAGAGCTGGCTATCAAGGTGCATATGTAGTCTGTGATGCTTTGAAATATGAAAAAGTATTTGAACAGGTTGGGAGCAGAATAGAGCTCATTGGTAGAATTCATTCTGTTCGCCGTGGGTGGGGAGCAAATAGAAAACCTTATGTATTCGTGAATTTCTCTGATTGGCGTGGCAAAGCTGTCAAGTTAGCTATCTGGTCTGATGGCATGAATGCGATTGGTGCTAATGTACCTGACCAGACTTGGGTCGGTCGTTGGCTGTCCGTTACAGGCCTCGTTGATGCGCCTTATCATGGGCATGCAAAATCGACGACCTACACACATATCTCGATCACTATAACTTCACCAGGGCAGATACAGCAGATACCAGAACAGGAAGCAAAATATCGGCTTCTTGGGGGGATCGCAGCTCCTGCTAGGACTGTGCCGAGTCAAAATGCTGGCATTCTCTCAACAATGACAAAAGGTTCTAGAGTTTCTACTTCGCCAATTCAAATAAGACCAACCCCCATAGCCCCCCAGAAGAGTTCTAATCAGCAGCTGCTTGATCAAATGCGAGCTCAACAAGCACCTCAGGTAACATACACGAGTCCGCCCCCCGTACATCTATCTTCAAATATGGGCAATTCTACAAGGAGTAACCCAATCGGTACTAATAGGAGGTCTCCTGGCTTGGGTTTGGGTGGGTGGCTTTTTATTATAGTTGTCGGCTTTATGATGTTGAGAGGCTGTGTAAGCTAATTTATTAGCTTTGAATTGAGGGTTGTATTACAGATAGCAGTGTCCAAAGGGGATTAAGGATGACTGAGTTATTAAATATCATTGATGAATTTAATAGCATATTTTCTGCCAGTGCGAGCCTCTGTGAGGATTTAAAAATAGGATGGGATCTTGACGGTTGTCGGTCTTTCTATTTATATCGACTCGTTGACGATCAGCGTAGTGCCCCCTTTGGTACTGTTCTATATCAGTATATCGGGAGCTACAATGTCGGCCCTCACTACGAGAAAGAAGGAACCGCTGGGTTCCGCCTCAGTTTGCAGACTAATAGTATCGATAGATTCTTCCCGTTGTCCTCAAACGAGGCTGCTCGTAGATTAGATATTGGGTATCGGTCACCCTGGCTTGGCGGTAGTTGTGCATTTTCCTCTCTACCATTTAATCGGTGGTGGGTTGATTCATTTAAAACATTGTGTGCAAATGTCCCAGCCCAGGCTGAGCTGGTTAACTCATTCTTGACGAGAGAGATAGAGGTTCTTGCAGAGGCTGCCAGGAATAAAGGCCATAGAAGTGGCTGGGTTTACAATAGGTTCATTGATAAACTTGAATATCTCTCAGTGCGAGTGAATCATGAGTTTCTTGACTCAACACAATATTTATTTAAGCCTGTGCTGTTTTTTAATGAGTTTTCCCATAACTTGGTTAGTTTGAATGAGCAAGAGAAAAGAGAGTTAATGAACAAGGCTAGAATAGATAGCCATTTTGATGACCCACTTAAGAAGTGGTGGTAATGCAGGCATTGTGGGGTGGAGTTACATAAACACTCATAGCTGATGATGCTGATATATAGGTAATTACTTGTATTCACTTGGTGACAACGATCCATCAGTGTTGGGTTTACAGTTTTTAATTATCCAAAAATAATTACCGTGTACTGATTACAAAGATTCATGTCACTTAGGGGGCACTTATTTTTCATGAAAATTTACATTAATTGGTAGCTAGCAGAGAGAAGTATGAGGGTGGTTAAACATAAGGGGGCTGGCGACACCTCGGGCGGAAAATTGGCCCATTTGTAGCTCAAGCAGTTTTCACACAATAGCAATGCGTAACAGTAGCTTTTCACACTTTTTACGTAACGGTAGCCATCTCGGGCCAGCATATCGCCCTGGTGGCGGTGCTCGGCTGGTGGCTGGGGCGGCTGCTGGGATTGCGGGGGGCCATTCTGATCTCCCTGTTGTTTGCCGCCGTCTACAGCTGGCTGGCGGGATTTGCGGTGGCGACCGAGCGGG
>RCUL01000319.1_pt1 | contig 29201 bp, 33 predicted proteins | sample 2167521 | NCBI WGS metagenome assembly RCUL01 (sample SAMN09932745, study PRJNA488358) | compost metagenome | feature: garden; material: soil; isolation source: compost soil in acetic acid-enriched culture | place: Germany: Experimental Botanical Garden Goettingen | collected 2016-01-27
GTCACCCTGAACATCGAGCCGGTCGGCAGCCCGGAGTCCTGCCGCAGGTACAGGCTCCCGGAGACCCGCGTGCCGGATCCACCCACCCCGCCGGGTGGCCGCCCTGGGCACCGAGCTCGGCGGCGGCCCGAGACCCCGCCGCAGGCACTGACCCGCCGGGCGCCGCGCACCGGATCCACCCGCCCCGCCGGTGGTCACCCTGAACATCGTGCCGGTCGGCGGCCCGGGGCCAGCAGCATGCTCCCGTCGGACGCCGAACCGATCAGAAAACCTCGCTCCCCGGTGAGCGGCGTTCTTGCTACCTCGGAGCCTTGATCAGCAGCGCGGGCCGGTCGGCGGCCTGGAGGCCTCCCGCAGGTACCGGCACCGCCAGGCGCCACGTCCTGGATCATCGGTAGAGTCCGTCTTGGACATCGAGTTCGGCGGCGGCCCGGGGCCCAGCCGCTGGCAACGGCCCCGCTGGAACGTCACGAGCTGGATCACCTACCCCAGCAGCGCCCCCCCCTTCGACATCAAACCGATCAGCAGCTAGTGGGCCAGCAGCAGGCACAGCCAGAGAACCGAGAACCGGATCACCGCCACCGGCAGCATCACCCTCGGATATAGAGTCGGTCGGCAGTTGGAGCCCCAGTCCCAGCCACCCGCCTAGCCGGAGCACCACCAGTGTCCTGCTATGGAGCCGAGGCACATAGGTAGCCAGGTTGCCCGGAGACCTAGCTCCAGATCCCCTACCCCACCGGTGTTTGCCTTGGACATCGATCTCGTCTGCGGCCCATAACCACAGCAGGAACCGGCACCACCAGAACACCGTATCAGCGGCAACCCTAAACGCCAATCTCATCGGCAAGCAGCAGGGGAACCAGCCAAAGACGGCAACCGTCAGACACTGTGAACCGGCTCCTCCGCAACAGACTGCCCCCATGGGATAAACCAAGAGTGACGCCTTGCTGCCCGATGAGCAGGCTCTTTCTGCCATTTACTGCTTATAGAGCCGATCGGCGGCCAGAGTCGCAGTAGGACAAATAGCCACCACCTCACCCTCCCAGCAGCAACCGAAAATAAGCCAAAGAAGCTTACCAACAAGTTTTTCACTGAAAAACATTGATAAACACCATTTGCTATCCCGTAGGGATATAGTAGTATGATTAAAGGTGAAAATCATGGTGCCATAGCCAACGAGAGGATCGCAGCGATGGGGCAACGACTAAACATGTGGGCCTTTATGCAGGGCTACAAAGGGGTAGTTTGGCCACGCTTTATAAGGCGGGCCATGGCCAAAACCACGCTTCATTACTATTGGTTGGCAGGTAACATGGGCAGCTTTGGCCCTGACGGTGGAGTCTGCTCTCGGACGGAGTTTCTGTACCGCCGACTGACGTTAGGCCGATGAGTCACCCGTAAGAGATAACACCACCTGTTTATGAGGATTCATGATGAGCGCCAAGCAACTCGCCGATGCTCAGCGTCGCGCCGATGCGGCACACCACCAGCACCGTATAGCCTGGCTTGAAGCAAAGGATCCGCAGTGGTCTTGTGGCACGCCAGTATCCAACTCCGACAAGCAGCAGATGCTCAATTCAATCCGGTGGTAGGAATAACATAACCATCATGAGCCCTAGTTGGGCCTCTATCTGGTGAGGCACACCTTCCGCTATGATGACCCCAGTAACAACACGCTAGATGGGATAAATCTTGAAACGCACGATCGCCACGCCCGCCCAGATACACAATCCTGTCCAATACTCCTTCGACTATTACTACTATCGTTTCAAGCGAGCTAAGTGCGAGGACACACTGGACATCATGTACAAAGGAGCCGTAGAAAAAGCTTCCGCTCTGCCCGACCACGCCACCCGCACCACAGCCCTTATCAACATAGAACGAGCCCTAGATCGGTGTCAGCAAGACTTTGACACCACCGCGCAAGGGATTGCCCGCAAAGTGACGCACTCTATTAAAAAGTCAGAAGAAAGTTCAAAACCATATGATCCTATTGAAGAAATGGCAAAAATGCTTTCGACTGTGAAGTAAAGAAACCTTCAGGATGAATTCAAACACACTACAATCGAACTGCGACAACACTTCAGCAAAAGCACAAACAGCTTAATGGAAATACGAAAAGCATCAATGGCAAGCATGTAAAAAGTGGATGTAGAGCCAGTTTAAATAGAAAAGCCTTCAAGAAAAGGCTGAACATCTTTTCATGAAGGCTTTGGAAGTCATATCAAAGCTATGAATGGAGGGGGGGGCTGAGTTTTCACCCTCACCCAACATGCGGTAGTGCTATTGCAGTGGCGGTATCACTTACTTGTTCACCACATTCAATCGCTGCCTCATCTTATCAATGCCTGAGTTGGTGAACCGACCAGACCACGTTAGACCAGTCGCCTTAACAACCTTGCGCACCATAACCTTGCCAGACTCGTTCCAGGTATTTGACCACTGCTCATTGAACTCTGCTTCGACAGCAAGCAGAAACTCCAAATCGCTCATAGCCACCAGCAGTCGGCGATTTGCAGCCTCCAAGTCCTCCTTGAGGCGCTTGGTTCGATAGGCGAACAGGGCCGGAATTGCAGCAGCCAAAACAACCGCCACACCAGAACAGATTGCAGTCACAACTGCCACATCCATAAACACCCCCACCAAAATACATGTATATCCCCAATGGATATAATTTATCATTCACCCCCTAAAAACACAAGTGGAGTATTACTTATTAATTCACACTTAATACGTAACATGTGTGATGTGGCACTTACTATTTCATAAGTAGCATCTATTAACTGGTTAATTGTGAATTATCACTTATTGCCAGACGCCCAGGCCGCAACAGCGGAGCGCTCATAGGGGTGGCCTCAAAATAATCACACATAATAAATATTACTTATTAATTGTCGTGGTAATACATCACAAATCAGATCTAATAATTCATACGTCATAAGTGACAATGGGATAGTTAATAACTCATACATAATAAATGTGATTAATGTGCTAACCGGACAAAATTTCTTTCGGTGTGATCAACCCCGTCTTAGGCTGAAACGGCCTTCCCCGTGTCCAACGAGGACAACAATACCAAGAAATCAATGAGTCAAAATGACTCACTTTTGCTTGATTCTGTGACAAAATGTGTCATTATTTCTATAGAGACGCACGCAGGAGATTCTAAATGAACAAACTGACCGACGAGCAGTTGATGGCAATCATCCGCCCTCTCCCTACCGCTGTATGGGAAAGCCATTTCCGCTTTAGCCGCATTGAGGAGGCGCTAGGTGATCTAGCAACGGACTATGGTGGCCTTGAACTGAACCCTGACTTTCAACGTGGCCACGTATGGAGCGAGGCACAGCAAATCCATTACATCGAAAATGCTGTTCGAGGTGTCATCGCCTCGTCAGGGCTCGTTATCCAGTTCAACTGTCCCAACTGGAATCACGATAACCCACTTGGCGAGCTCCCTGACGGCTTCCAGTGCCTTGATGGTCTGCAACGCCTGACAGCTATCACCCGATTCAACCGTGGAGAAATCCGGCCCTTCGGGCTCCATGTAGACCAGCTTAAGCAAACTCGGTTTAGTCCGTCAGATATGAACGTCCGAGTCGCTGTTCACTGTTACACCCGCAAACGCGACCTGCTAGAGCACTACCTTGCAATCAATGCCGGTGGAACCCCTCACAATGCCGAAGAGATTGCCCGCGTGAAATCCATGATTGCTGTGGAGTGAGTAACGCGGGAACAAACCAGGTGTTCGAAGGTGCGAATCAGCGGACTGGGAAGAACTGGGATGCTGAAGGGCCAGTGAGTTGGCCTATAGGAAAGTCAGAAACCACCAGCCCCTTATCATCGATGAATGACTAACAATGGAGACTAATTGATGAAAAAGAACCCCATTCTGACGAATCAGGATCACCAAAACATGGAAGCATTCTTGGAACATGTACTTGATGACTACAAAGCCGGAGCGCTCGACAGGACGAAGGCAATCGCAGGGTTGGTACAGGTGATGGCCGCTCTCGATTTGGACAACTACGACGAGGCTCGCTCTTGGTTTGAGGAAGGAAGAAAGTTAATCCGAATGTAATCGGAGTAGGCCGGTGTCCGGCGTAGACATTAGGGGGGAGGGGAGGGGGCCTGAGCAGTGTTCGCGACTCCATCCGGAGAGCAACCTAGGGGATCAAAAAAGCCGCTTCAGTAGCGGCTTTGTCGGTATTAGGCCTAATCAGAACACTCTGAGGTAAAGCCACGTGAAGAAGTGGGACTTCTTGAGTTGCTGCTCATTGAGCATTTGGCACTGGATCACTCGACTATGTGCGAACAATCTCGCGGCCAGCTCCTCCTGATCGACGTGGCTATTACACTGCATGTACCTGGCGCAGAGTATTAATTCAGATTCAGTCATCGTAGGCGCTTGTGACCGATTGACAGGGGCCAAGAACATGGGCCAGGTCACCGACACGAGCGCACAGAAACCAAATTCAGACAGAGGAGAAAGGGTCTCATACGAGAGCTCCCACCCTGCATAGATCACCAGGAACAACACCAGAATGAACTGAGCTGCAATGATGAAGGGGTATACCCATTTAAGCCACCTGAGCGTCGCACTGTAATGTTCCTCTAACATCTGACTATACAGCTCTCGAACATCTTTGAGTGTATACAGCTGCTCTGAACCCTCAGTGCGCCCCGAACCACCATTTTTTTTGGCTTTTTTATTAGTCATAGCCCGATATTTCCATAATCCCGAAGACTACTTACAACTGGTTCAATCCGACCATTACTGGCGCATTGAAACCGCATAAAGATAGCAATTTTTCATGCGGGCTGATAGTTCCGGAATGGGCCGCCTAACATTTTATTCACGGATTCGTTGATCCGGTTCAATTTTGCACAGCTGAGGCTAAAAAATGAGCCTCAGCATCGAGAGCTATAATGGAGGTCGCCCCTTTTCAATTAGCTATCCGATTAGGATACTCATTGTCATTTTCCAGGAATTTGACCTTCATCATGTTTTTTTTCACTTGGCTGAGCGTAGCCGCTCCATTCTGTAGAGCACTTGCTTAGCTTCAGACTGCATGTTGGCCTTGTTCAAGGGGTTAACCAATCGTGATGTCAGCATAATGTGCTTGATAGACTTCAGCATCGTCCGCCCGGCAGAGGTATCAATGAGTTCAAGGAACTCTCGAATCTGTTCTCGGTAGGTATTGGCCCATTCGAAATAGTCCTTGATGGATGCAGAAGTTGGCATACCCACAATAATCTCGTGCAGCCGGTTTCCTTCCGCTGGTGTAGCTACCTTTTCAGCCCACGCTTCAGCACATTTACCCGCCAGAAACTCGTAGTCATCATGAGACAGTGCCGATGTAAACAGCGCAAGGAACTTCTCACGACGAGCCTTGGTTGCCACGGAGCGCAACGCTCGTTTGCACAACGCAATGTCTGATGCGGCCAAACTCCGAACAATCGTTACCAACCGACCCATTGAGGCGTGATAGGCATCTTCTACCTCGGGCCGGTTGAACCGATAGCGATGAAAATTAATGGACTTGAGGAGTACGCTGATCTCGTTTGCTTGAACAGTGGCCGGAGCCGATAAGACATCAGCCGGGTCGCTCAGCATGCCACTGCGTTTACCCGTCGAAGATACTGCGTTCCCATCTGAGGGAACCTGTTGATGTGCGTTACCATGTGGGTGGTTTTTGTGGGAGATCCGGTGACTCACCAGCTCAACTTCTGATTTGAGCCCATTAAGCCGCAACGATTCCCAGGTATCGGGATTAAGGGGGTCACTCCACAATAACGAGTTATCGCCACGCACCCGTATGACCAACACTCCGCTGCGCACCAGTTCGGCCAGCGCTGTCTCCAGCATCTTTACATGGCGAGGCTTGTAGTAGGTGTTGGTATGGATCGGATGGACACTCTCTAGTATGGTTTTGGTGCTCATGACCTGGTTGACCATGACCCATTGCCCCTTGTACTGTCCCTTACCAATGGATGCTACCCAAAAAGCCAGTATCCGAGACAGGGGGTGTTCAAAACCAATGACAGTGGCCCGATTAACCGCGATAAGGCGGTTTGCTGCGCGATACATCTCCTGCATAGCCATGTTCGGCGTCAAACGGATGATCCCGTCGCTGAACAGCTCGATCACACTCACCAAGCCGACGATCATGACAGCCCCTTGGGTTTTTGTGTGATTGCCCACGGCATGCTCAGGGTTCATATAGAGAGTCATCTGGAAGGCATGAATGCGTTTGAGCGAATGCAAGATCTTGTCCGTCCGCATGTAATCCTGAATGAACGCCTTGAAGTCTGAGGGAGACAACACATCCTTCAGTGGCTCATAGAACTGTTCAGGGGTCAGCTCAATGACGGATGATGCCGCTTTCCGGTATTCATCGAAGCTTAAAGAACCTAACGTTCGCACTAGGCACAGGTATGTGCGGATGTCGAAATCAGTATCAAGCACGGGCCCTGCCAACGTCATGGCGCGATACCCATTCATGACCCTTGGGTCGATGAAATGAACCAGGGAGCTGTCCAATTGTGGCCGCAGCGCTGGATTATTGATTACGTTCCGGTTCAGCGTTCGAAAGATACCGGAGCCGATTATCAGCGAGGCGTGGTTGTCGAGCGCCACTGGCAGCGGCCCGCGCTGTTCGCGAGCATCGAACACTCGGCCCCGCCGATCATCTCTAACATCTTCCCATTCACTATTGTCAACATCCTCGTCCTCTTCCAACAACGTCCCTTCTATAGGCGTTTTCGGAGGCACAGGCTGTCTCTCCGGCATTAACACCGGCCCAATTGACGGGATTGGCTGCGAGGTTACCGCAACAGGTTCAGGCTGGGGTGGGAGAGGTGAAGGCAGCTCAACAGAGGGCATCAATGCCGTAGCCGCTGCACCAGGTCCTGCCGTAAGCAACCAGTCTCCTTTGAGCGTTGGCGCGAACATGGCCACAACCTGATCCGCATCCAAGTTGGGCATACGGAGTGATACTTGGCATAGTGGCTGGATCTTGTTTCGGTCCACCAACTGACTAAACACTTCAATGGACTGTTCGATGTCTGGAAAGCCCAAGGTTTTGGCCTCAAACTTCGCGATAGCCCGCACGATCAGCTCTTCAATCTTGGTAATCGAGTCTGGCACAGAGCCTCCAGTCATTATCTGTGGATAAGGTGTTACTAACCATGTATAACCTGTGTTTTACCCTAAAATTCAACCCCATATGAAACCGATCTAATCTGGATTTTGAGGGTTAAATGGGAATGTTTTGAAGGTTAAAGCATGAGGTGTTGAAGGTCAAACTAAGACATTTTGAAGGTTAAAATACACTTGTTGAAGGTCAAAATCGATATATAGAGGGTGAAAGCGTGGATGTTGGAGGTCAAAGTGGAGATGTTGAAGGTGAAAATTGAGATGTTGAAGGTGAAAGACTCGAAAAACTTCTTACAAATCAGGGCTCATTTTTCTCTATCTTGATCTTGATCTTGATCCTTATCTTAGATCTAAACACGATCTAATTAGTATCTAAGGATGATCTACAGATCAGAGATCTAATAACTAAATCAATGAATCAATAGTAAAATATCGCTCCAATGACTAGATCTGCTTATTAGATCAACAACATATGCTGATGCCGCTCTATGCGGCTTAGCTGCATTTCAGTGTGTTAGCGCAGCATGGGCATTCACCCCCACTCTCAAATGGCGCATAGAGCCACACAGACGCTCTGACCAGGCGAATGGCAAAAGGATCTAAGGATCTGTTAGATGGATCCTTTGTGCCTACGGCGACACTATCACCTTATCACCAAGATTTTACCAATCAGGGCGCCCGAGAAGACTACACCTGTGTGCTAGTTCCCATACCTGCATCTCGCTATCTGCTTCTAACTGGCATGCACCGATAGACAGCTCCGTTCTCACTGGGGCGCGTAATTTTTTCGATCTGTTCGACGTCAGGCGATGCCGGACCATGATGCTCACTAGCCGCCGTATATCTCGATGTCTAAGGCCGACTACACCCCTAGCAGCAGATTATCCAGGACGCGGCCACACAGCGGACCGATACCGACGCCTAGCCCCACCGCCAACCAGCTCTGCACTCAGGGTGGCTTCCGCTGGTGGGCTGGATCCTGACGCTGCCGACGAGCTCGATGTCCAAAACAGACTATCCCGGGGCTGATGAACCAATACGCGACCATGCGACAGGGACCAGACCATGGCACTGGGGCAGCACCTATCCAATCTGCTTGATGTTCAGGGTGGCCACTGGCGGGGCAGGTGATCTGGTGCGTGGAGTCCAGTGGGGCCTGGCCATGCTGCTGGCGCCCCAGCTGCCGACCGGCCCGGCACGCTGGTCAAGGCGCAGGAGTAGCAAGGCTCAGGTCACCGGGGAGCGAGGATTTTTGATCGGTTCGGCGTCCGGCGGTGGAGCGAGGTGCCTGGCGGGCCAGTGCCTGCTGCTGGGAGAGGATACCGGCAACAGGGCCCAGCTCGATGTCCAAGATGGACTCCACCGATGATCCGATGATCCGGGACGTGGCGCCCGGCGAGGCCCCGGGCCGCCGACCGGCCCGCGCTGCTGATCAAGGCTCCGAGGTAGCAAGAACGCCGCTCACCGGGGAGCGAGGTTTTCTGTTCGGTTCGGTGTCCGGCGGGAGCATGCGGCAGGCCTCCTGGCTGCCGACCAGCTCGGTGCCCAGGGTGGCCACCGGCGGGGTCGGGGGGATCTGGTGCGCGGCGCCTGGCGGGCCAGTGCCAACGGCGGCGCCGGGTCATGCTGCTGGCCCGGGCTGCCGACCGGCACGGTTGCCCAGGGTGGCCACCCGGCGGGGCCGGTACCTGCGGCAGGCCTCCGGGCCGCCGCCGAGCTCGGTGCCCAGGGCGGCCACCGGCGGCGCGGGTGATCTGGTGCGCGTCGCCCGGCGTGCCAGTGCCAGCGGCGGGGCCCCGGGCTGCCGACCGGCTCGATGCCTAGGGCGGCCACCGGCGGGGTCGGGGGGATCTGGTGTGGGGCGCTTGGCGGGCCGATACCTGCGGGGCGGGTGCATGCTGCTGGCCCCAGGCCGTCGACCGGCTCGGTGCTCAGGGTGGCCACCGGCGGTGGCCGGATCATGCTGCTGGCCCAGCTGCCGACCGGCTCGATGTTCTGGGTGGTTACCGGCGGGGCGGGTGATCTGGTGCGGGCGCCTGGCGGGCCAGAGCCAGCGGCGGGGTCTCGGGCCCCGACCGGCTCGATGTTCAGAGTGGCCACCGGCGGCGCCGGATCATGCTGCTGGCCCCGGGCCTCCGCCGAGCTCGTTGCCCAGGGTGGCCACCGGCGGAGCGGGTGGATCCGGTGCGCGGCACCCGGCGGGGCCGGTACCTGCGGCGGGCCCCAGCTGCCGACCAGCTCGATGTCCAAGACGGACTCCATCCATGAGCCGATGAGCTAGGACGCGGCGCCCGGCAGGGGAGGTGCCTGCGGCTGGCTCTTGGCCTGACGACAGCCTCGGGTCTAGGGGGATACAGGTGGAGCTGGTGATGGGGTCATAGCTACCGATCTGCCCGATGAGCAAGGGGCATTTGTCTCGTCGCGTGAAGTCAGTCAGGGCCGTGGAGGAGGCTTCGATTAGACCTTGTTACTTCACCAAAATAAGTGAATTTAAGTTGCGCGCTTTACCTTATATGGTAAAGTTTATCTATCGAGACGGGCATTAACCCTGGCAAGGAGATAAAACCATGAACGAACTGAGCATGAAAGCGAATCGCCTGAACACTATTGTCGATGACGCAACTGTTACCACTAGCGCTATCGTGGCCATGTTTGCCGCAGTCTCCGCTGGGAAGTCCATGAAGGCTGCTATCGCTGAGTTCTTTAATGGTGAAGTGGAAAAGAAAGCCTCCCGTCTGGAACGTATGGCCAAGGTTGGGGAGCTGCCAGCCTCTCTTGAGCGCATCACGCTGGAGCAAGTGCACAACCTGACTCGCATGGTGAGCGATTGCGCCCGAAATAAGGGCCTGTTTGTGGCCTCTGGCGAAGATACCAAGCTTGTTTGCGTGGAATTGCTGAGCGACTTGGGCAAGCTGGCTGATGAAGCAAAGCGGGCAGCCAAGTGTGAGTTGGAAGCGGCACCCGTTGAAACTGCAACCCGCATCACCACCACCACCGGCTACACCCTGGACAAAGCGGAAGGTGATGACACTGGCCGCCTGTTCTGGACTGTTGCACGGGACGGAAACCCGATTGCGGTGGGCTTTCAATACCTACTCCGCCTGTGTGCTAATGGCACTTTTACCGATGGCAACGAGGCAACTGGCCTTGTCCTGAACTGGGCGGGCGAGGTTGAGCCCAGTAACTACAAGATATAGAGGAAAAAATCATGGCAGATCCCATTACCGCTAAAGCCAGGATGCAGGCCAAAGGGCTGCATACCCAAGGGTTTGACGAGGCGGGGAAAGTAATGCTGGATATGGCAACCGAGTATGAGGCCATGAAAGCAAAGTATGTGATGCTGGCTGAGCGTTTGAGCGCACTACTTGAAGTGGCCGAAGGGTATCAGGGGTGGATCAAAGCTGTCCCTGATGATGTGGCCGCCTCTCTCCCTGTCATGCCGGGGATCGACGGTGATTGGGCGAGTGAAGTTATCTATGAAGCAAAAACTGCCCTGAGATAGAGGAGTAACGGCGTGGAGATCTGTACGAACTGTCTTAACACCAGAGTTGAGTTTGGGGTCTATGAAAATCGACCTTGCTCTGTTTGTGGTGGCCGCCAGCGTGAAGAGGTTGCAGTTGAAGATTGGCAGGCCGTTAGTAATTGGCCCGAATTCACCCTTGAAGCGGATTGCAACTCAGGCCGCTATCGCCGTGTTTATCGGGATGGCCGGATAGAAATGGAAGGTTAGAGGAAAACGACCATGGCGAAACTAACCGATCGCGAGCTGGAGACAACCCTGAACAAGTTGGCTGCGGCGCATACCGAGGCTTTCAGGCTTCAAAACCTGATCTCCGAACACAGCATGGAAGTCTACGGCGTTGAGCCGGGTGAAGTGGATAATGATGAGTACATCGACCGGGTAGCTGGTGGGAACGGCGTGGCTGGCGGGATGAGCGCTGCCGAGTTTGATCGCTCTATGCGTGAGTGCATCGAGCGTCGTCAAGATTGTTGAGGGCGTATCCACCGACTAAAGCAAAATTGCCGACAAGGCCAGCGAAAGCTGGCCTTGTTCGTTTCCGGCGAACTGGCAAATACCACGATGATTCATAACGAAGACGATGCTGCTGGCCCCAGGCTGCCGCCGAGCTCGGTGCCCAGGGCGGCCACCTGTGGGGGTGGTACCTGCCGGTCTGCCGCCGAGCTCAATGCCCAGGGTGGCTACCGGCGGCGCCGGAGCATGCTGCTGACCCCGGACCACCTCCGAGCTTGATGTCCAAGACGGACTCCACCCATGAGCCAATGATCCAGGACGTGGCCACCGGCGGCAGGCCTCCGGGCCGCCGACCGGCTCGGTGCTCAGGGCGGCCACCGGCGGGGTGGGTGGAACCGGTGCGCGGCGCCTGGCGGGCCAGTGCCAACGGCGGCGCCGGGTCATGCTGCTGGCCCGGGCTGCCGACCGGCACGGTTGCCCAGGGCGGCCACCGGCGGCGCGGGTGCATGCTGCTGGCCCCGGGCCGTCGACCGGCACGGTGCCCAGGGTGGCCACCGGTGGGGTCGGATCATGTTGCTGGCCCAGCCGCCGAGCTCGGTGTTCAGGGCGGCCACCGGCGGCGCCGGGTCATGCTGCTGGCCCGGGCTGCCGACCGGCACGGTTGCCCAGGGCGGCCACCGGCGGCGCGGGTGCATGCTGCTGGCCCCGGGCCGTCGACCGGCACGGTGCCCAGGGGGTCCACCAGCAAGCGGGGGAGTGTGGTGTATTGCGTCCGCCAGTGCCGGTACCTGCGGCAGGGTCTCCGGGCCGCAGTTCGGCCCTATATGCAGGGTAGATACCGGCAAGCAGCCAGGGAGTCTCCTGCGTAACGGGCAATCCGGAACGAAGCCTCCTGCCTGTGTCGGCGGTGGGGGGATCCGGTGCCCGCGACAGGTGCCACAACCGCCAACCATTGAACGCCAATTTGTCTCACAAATGCCGAATTTATCGTGCTAAATGGCACAGCCCTGCCTATTAGGCTTCCACTACCTGTCAGGGGAGGCTAACTGGCTCGGGCACCAAGGCCAGCACAGCTGGTGGCGTGGGGAGAGTGAGCTATGGCTGTTGCTTGATGTCCTGGTGCGACTTGAGCCAGAGCAGAGCTTGGGCCACCAGCAAGGAAGGTCTTCAGAGCGGTGCCAAGATGCCAGCCCGCGACATTGTGACGCGGGCTGGTGGCATAGTTCAGGACTGGTTAAGTTGGTGACTGGTGATCTCGTAGCGGTTGCCGTGAACCTTCACTACGACATAACCCCGCCGCTCCATAGCTTTGATGACTGCCGGGGTGTACCCAGTGTTGCGCCCCACAGTGAATCGGCACGGGTAGCCGAACTTCTGGCACAACTGAAAATCGTGGATCAACCGCTCTGTGTTGATGGTGTTGCGCTTGGGTTTAGGCTTAGTGGCAGTCATTGGCATAGTGCACCTTCCAGTGGGGCATTTGCCCCATGTGGTTTACTGGCCATATGCCGTTCTATCTCGGCATTGGGCCGATTATTGGTTGGCTGCCGGAACGCACAACCCGGCAGCCATTAGGAGCTTAGCGGCGGCCCCCCAGCTTCTTCTTCTTGATACCAAACCACTCAGGGTGATTGGTTTTGTCCATCGCCTCTACTGTGCGTGAATACCTGGTGACTTCATCGGCACTGAGCATAGGGTCGGAGCAGTTGGCGGCAAAGGGGCGAACCATGACCGATAATTTGTCATCTGGGGTAGGGCTAGGGTAGATATTGATGATCATCTGCAAGCGCTCACCAGCTTGAGCTTGATACAGCCATTGGCGATAGGTCTGGGTGTTTTTGGCGTAGCAAACAACCACTGCTCCACACTCGTTTATCAGCTCCTGATCCTGAGCTTGTTTGTCCTTAGCCATCTCCAGCATCAATTCACCGACCCCCGATGCCAGCATTTCCATGCTGAAAAACGTGGGTGTGCTCTGATTCCGAACTCTTTCCTGCTTCACAGAAAAAATCTTGGTGTGGTTGGTGCGGAAGTCGCACAGATAAAAATGGTGACTCTCAAACGGATTGGAATGGTTGTAGTCAAGCACATCCCATCCGGTTGCGCGGAAGTGGGCGGCAGTTACAGAGCGGTCAAAGTCAAATACCACGGCAGGGTCTCCTGTCAAAAGTGGGGAAGGGCCGACGTTAGTTGCGGCTCTGGAATTCATTATCAGCTATCCGCTCAGGATAGCAACTGGCATTTATCAGAAAAGGGTGTGAGACGCACTGATGAGCAATTTTCTGATCGCGTTGTGTGAAGAGTGGTTAACCGTGTTGGTGTTTGTCTTGGGCAATACCTGGGACCGGTAGAGTCGTAGGGGGACATGCTCGGGTAGTCGCAGTCTTAGCCGGACGTTGAGCATGTCTAGTGAGGTTAGAGATGCGCGATGTATTGATCTGACATCGGCCTAGCTACAGCATGGAACGTTGTATTGTGAATACAGAAACCATTTACCCTTTTTCGTTACGCTGCCGTTCTTACAACTGATTAAGCCAAGCTGCTGGAGGAGCTTCTTGCTTTCATCGGTTACGTGCATGCCGTTCATATGTTCGAGTAACCAATTTCCCACCTTTTTGCGACACAAGACATACGATGTGTCACCTGCTGACAGGTTGTTATCAAGGAAAAGCTGTATCAACACATCCTCGGGGACGTCATACCGCAAAGTCTTCAACATGTTGGATTCCACCTTCAAATCATGGCGCCCACCGGCGTTAGGCGCATTGTTGTTTACTCGGGGTTGTAGGGGAACACGTTAGGGGCTGCGCCACTCTTGTCGCGCTCCTGCTCCATGTCTTCGCAGTAGGAGGTAGCAGCATTGATGGTATCGAATTCACCAGAGAGACCACGGTAGTTAAGTCGGAACTTGGCACCATTGGTGTGGGGGGGGTAGATCTCGCCGAGAGAGAAGATACCGCCCTGGGGGAGGTTGCGGTACAGATTGATGCAGCGGTATCCGTTCAAGTCTTTCTTCACCAGCTTAGCCATTATCAGAATCCTTTTTGAGTACGATATGAATATGATAACACTATCCTCTAAGGATAGTTATTTTTTTTAGAAAAGAGAGGCAAGGTGCAATGGCTAAGCTTGATGGCTGGTGGGGGCGCCACCGGATGGGATTGAAGAACTGACAGGGCCAGGTCACCGAACGCATCGGGACCTGATGGCTGGAGGGGCGCCACCGGATGGGATTGAAGAACCGGCAGAGCCAGGCCCCGAGCACATCGAGATCTAATGGCTGGAGGGGCGCCACCGGATGGGATCTTGCCGTCAGTGGGGAAGGGCACCCCTTCAACCCCCGGTAAGCAGGTGTGATCTCTTATGGTTGGTGTTTTCGACGCTGACTGTGTGCACCCGTCGCTCGTACATCGGTTCGCCGCAGGTCAGGTGGCGGCGTTCATCTCTATTCCCGTAGGGTTTTGAACCCGGCTTGTTCTGTTCCCGATAAATTCATTCGAGTCGCCTTTCATAATGGATAGGGCTCTTCTTGTAGAGCGCAAAATGATGGGTGTAATGGGGGGATGTGGTAAGAAGGAGGACGCTACCGCCGCCACGTGCTGCTGGTCCTCCTTCTTCCCCTTTCCCCCAGTGCGGCCCATGCTATCCCTCAATGGGGCTTGCCCCATATCATCGGTCTAGGGCCTTCCTTCATTCACCCATCATCCCAATCGCTACAGAAGTGCCCGTGCGGACTCCCGCAGGGCGGCGTCGGCAAGTCCGCCGTATGGTGGCCACCTTCGGGCGAGCAGCGCAGATCGCGCTGCATCACCGGCGGCCAGCTATGTCTTAGACAGCAATAGAGAAAGAGCAAACCCCTAAAGATTGCTCACCGGGAGATGAAGGGTCGGGCCAGCCATGCCAGGTGCAACGCGGCCAGCTGCTCCCATATTGTCCCGCTAAGACACCGGCTTTGCTTCTCCAGTCTCGCCCCTGCGTTCCTTGATACCGGGTAACTCAGGAGTACCAGGGCCGCCCGAGCGGCGTGGTTCAGGTCGCCCGACTTCGACATCACGCCACCGGCGCTGGCCAGGTCACCGAGGCCATGGGCGAGGTATGTCGTGTTGATTTATGTCCATCTTCGACATCGCTTCACCGGGGCTGGCTGGCCAAGACTATTTCCTGGAATGGGGGCGTCAGCGTCTTCCTGATGTAGCACTACGACAAATAGATGTGGCTCGATCCCGGCGGCCCAGCCGGGGCACTTCTTTCGGGTCGTCTTGTCTCTACCTGGTATTGGACTTGACCGCTCGCTGGGTGGGGCTCGATGTCGTAGTTCGACCACCAGCACTGGCGATGCTTGGCGATGTCCCGGCCTGGTAACCGCCGGGTGGGTTGATGTGCTTCTAAGACAATCTTGCTGCGCATGAACGCCCGGCTTTCAGGTCCACCTGGTAACGTGGTCGCCCGGCATGGAGACTCGGGCAGGTGGGTGCTGATGTCTAGGCCAGACAAGATGGTGATCATCTGCCAGGTGCGCTTGAGTGCCGGTGCTCTACCTGTCTGGCTCGGACTACTTCATTCCCGGTGCCCCGCTTGCCACGATGTCGCAGCCTGACAATCAGCAGTCATGTTGACCCCGGCGGCCAGGTCGCCTTCCTCGCTGGCTCCTCCCGGCGTGTGCATACGGGAGGACTCGGCTCGATGGCGTACCGGTGGGCACGGGAGTTCGGATGTCTGGCGTGTGTCCTGGCAAATTTCCTGGCGCTGAAGGTAACAATGTCCAACGCCGACAATAACCACCCTGATGGACTCCAGGTGACCAGGCGCCGTGGATACCTCGTCACCAATCGGTTCCGGAAAGGCCTTGGCACGCGGGCGTGCCGGTGGGCCGATTTGTCTGCCAGGTGCTGCGCGGATGATTTGCTCGATGTTGTACCTCGACACCGAGCAAATTGTTCAACCCGGCGGCCAGGTGACGCTTCCCTGGTGCTGCGGTTCGACCGGCGGTTAAGGTCCGGTGTGGATGTTCGTATCGTCGCGGCAGGACAGTGGCGGGTCGGGGAATGGCCGGGCTTCGTGGCAGGCCCTGCCCCGGATCCCTGTGGGTTGGCGCTGTCCGTCCTCCAGCAAGGTCTGGGAGCCTGCTGCTGGAATGGGCACGGTTGTGCTATCTGGCTGAACACGGGTTTGTCTCAATGCCGATAGCTCGTCTACCATCCTGTACTGACTGCGCTCACGGTGTATTGTTGGGGCGCTATTAATCTAGCGATGTGAGGTGGTGCATGATGGAAAGTGGAGAAGAGGGTAAGGACAACTGGGGCAATGCCCGCATGCTTGTCAATGAACATGATCTGCGGCAGGTCACTGCCGGGCATGAGCAAATATTGATGAGTGAGGCCTTGTCTCAGCAGTTGAACGAGTCGGGGTGTACTCCCATCAAGATGACGCCGGAACGGGCGATGGGGTTGCTGCATTGTGGCTCCGTGCTACGGTCGGAAGGGTTTGCCCGGGCACTTCAGCGGGCAGATCAGGCTCTGCAAGCCTCTAAGGCGGTTACCGCCGATCTACTGGGGCAACTCGGCAGGTCAGGTGAAGTCGTTGTCTTGGACGGGCACAACCCTGATGAGGATGGAGTTGAGGTCGTCATGCACTTCGCGGAAGAGGAAGATGGCGTATTCGTTATCACCTACGAATAGATACCCAGCTCTGGCGATGCAAAGGCCCCGCGACTGCGGGGCCTTTCATGGTTGGCATGAGCTGGTGGCCATCCCGGCTGTTGGTTCACCCATGTCGGTACGACGGTCACCTAGATGTCTGACTTCGACAATCGGCGTCTTTGCCCGGGCCAATCCCTACGCTACTTATCACCGTAGTGGTAGCGGCAGGCGATCACCGTGACGGTCGTACCGGACACGCTGTAAACAAGCCGGTGCTGTTGGTCGATGCGCCGCGAGTACAACGCCGGATTCTTGTGATGACGCAGCCGCTCAGGTTTGCCGATCCCACTGAACGGGTCCCTCTCTATGGCATGCAGCAGGGCCCGTATCCGCTCCAGCTTTGTCGAGTCAGTTGCCTTCCAATGAGCAAAGTCATCAGCGCCGTTCTTTGTGAAATTAATAGTCCACATTGACAACTTCACCGCGCTCCAGTTGTGCCAGGGACTCGTTGAGGTGGGCAGCATTCGCAGGATTGCTGAACAGATAGATCGTCTCTGCCATCGCTTCGTACTCGCTCGCGTCGATCATGACTATATCGGGTGCATCGCGCCGCATAATGCGTACCGGCTCGGCGTTGTCAGTCACACGGTTCATCGTGGCTGCAAACTGCTTGCGGGCGTCAGAAAAGGTTATGGATTGCATAAAGGCTCCTTGGTATTCACTACCCCCTCATTATTGCACATGTACTTTATGAGGTACATATTCGCAATTCATGTTGATTGCAGGTCCACCCAACCCAACCACAACCCTTAGAAGGGTCGATGAAGGCCGAGTCTGCGCCACTCCCCTGGTGATGACCGGGTGCACTGCCATGGCAAATGTCCCGCCACGACCACCAGCCATATACGCCTCCGGCCAGAGGGTTAATCCACCCGTGGTGTTGGAGACAGTCACCAGGTCTCCCTACTGGCCAGGTAGTTCATGGTTGATGCGTGTCTGGCTGGGACTCTCAATACCTCAGCGTGCCGCCGGGTGCCCAGCCCGAACAGGCGGGCGCCACCGGCGGCCAGGTCGAGGTGGCGTGTGGATTGCTGGATGTCTTACTTGGACATCATGTGCTCGTTGTTGTCTTGGTAAGGTGCAGGTTGTGCCAAGTCGGTCAGGTAAGCGCCGGGATGATGTCCAGATGCCGCGCTCATATCTCGCTGCCGGGCCCCGGGCTCCTTTCTCACTCTCTATGTCCTTCTTGCTCATTCTTCGCCAGGCGCAGCACGCTCACGCCGGTACTTTGAAGTCGTAGACCGACAAAATCGGATCTCTTACCCGGGAGGCCTTGGCATGCTGGTGTGTTGGTGGCCGGGGCCCGGCTTTAACACCGGAGCTCGAAGACCTGGTGGGTGTCCTGGCGAAAGCCCTGGGTGGCAGGTCGCCAAAGTCCTACTCCGACATCTGGTTGTCTCTGGGTGTCCAGGCGCCGGGGATGCCGCGTAATCTGTTGGTGCCCTGGAGGCCTTGCATGACCCAGCTTTGGCGCCGGAGATCGAATGCCTGGTGCGTGTCCTGGCAAATGTCCTGGTGCGGGTGGGCGTAAATGTCTACCTACGACAGCAACAGTCCTGGGGTCTCCTGGATGTGAGGGGTAGAGGTATAGCCGCGCCGCCTGTCGGATCCCGGGAGGCCTGGAGCCGGGGCTTAGGCCTGGCTTTGGCGCAGGAACTCGATGACCAGGTGGATGTCCTGGTAAAAGCCCTGGGCAGCAGGGCGCCAATATCCTGCTCCGACATCAGCCAGCCAGGAGGTCTCCAGGCGGCAAGGTAGACTCAATGTTGTCATCAATGGAAGGTGTCCGGATCATGGTTCCCAGTAGCCCTATGGCGCCTTGATCGTGTGGCGGGGGAATTACTGGAGGCGTCACCGATAGCTGGTACGATAGGTTCACCGTTATGGATGGAGACTCCAGTATGACCCTGCACTTGACCTTTCAGCTGGTGGACGAGGGTGGCCGCTTCGCTTACCCAGACCAAAACACACTGCCACTCTACGACCGCCTCGATGAGCTTGAATCGCAGGGGCGGGTCTGTGACCTCATCCAGTTCATCTGTCAGGAGCCCCAGTTCTTGGAACTCCGCGTCAGGCTTGTTGGCTTCCACATACAGCGGCAGGAGTATGTGGAAGCCCTCACCATTGCCACTGAGGCTGTGTCGATGGCCATAGCGCTGATCCCCACCGATTTCAAAGGCTGCATCAACTGGTATGAGCTCGATAACCGGCCCTTCCTGCGCCTGCTCGGATTCATGGCAATCGCCAATGTCCACCTGAGACGGCACAAGGAGGCGAGCACAGTCATTGCACAGTCGCTGAAGTACAACCCCTCGGACAACATGGGCCTTCGGGAGTATCACGGGAGCGAGCTGTTGCGGTCGGGGAACTGGTCTCGGGCCAAGACCACGCTACGAAAGCATGCAGACAGTTTCCCAAGCTGCCAATACGAACTGGCCTTGGTACACCTGGCCGTAGGGGAGTGGGCTTTGGCCGCCACAGCCCTTCGGCATGGCTTCCACCACAACCCCTATATCGCTGAGATGATCTGCGGGTTGGGGACTCCCTCCCGTCAGGTGTACTGGCACAGCACCAACCATCATGACCCCGAGTACGCCGCCGGTTACATGGATCTCTACGGATCGCACTGGAAAGACCACCCAGAACGCATCCTGTTCGTTCGCTGGCTGTTCAACCACCCACGGGTGATGCAGGAACGTGCCGCCGTACTGGCGTGTCGTGAGACCCTTCTTTGGACGGGTGACATCTCCGAACGCCAAGTGTTGGTTCACCAAATTTCACTGCTGTTGAACAGCACGCTCCACGACCTTTCGGAGGAGCTGGTGGTGCAGCGTGCAGATCTTCACGGCCATTCCTGCTGGCCATGGCTGCGGTTTGCCCCCGACGAGCTCCGCCAGGCGGTCAACGGTTAGGTAAGACGGGCAATGTCCCTCTACGACCACCAGCAATGGTCATCCCCAGGCTTATCCAGTGACGAGGGGGTCCCGGCCCTCTATGTCCACGCTGTTTCTATCTCCATCTATTTCTGATGCTCGGGCCGGGCTTACTTCGGGCACAGCTCGCTCTCCGGGGAGGATGGCCTCGACTCGACTCAGGCCGATTTCCTCTTCCCTCCAGTCGCCTCCCGCCAGGTGAGTATGGTGCTCGATGTCCTGCTGCGACCACGACGACTACCCGCCGCCACGTGATCGCCGACCGTGTTGTGTCCCGCGAGGCCTCGTCCTGCCAGTTGTTGTCCTGGTGCGACAGCAGCAATGACATCTCACTGCTGGCTGCCCTGGATGGCTATGCTCGGCCACCAGCTCAGTTTTCCTGGCTCGCTGCCACCCAGTTGGGGTGGTCAGTCTCAATGAGATGTTCGACTACGACTTGAAGCTTCCAGCCCGGCTTGGTGAGGGCATCAAGGCGGCGCCGACCGGTCGGTACGGTTGATGTCTTGGTCAGACAGGCACAGGCTGAATCTCACCGGGCTGAACCTGGTGATCCATTGCATGGCGCCAGGTACCGCGTCGCACCAGGCCACCTGTGCAGTGAATGTCTGGCATCGACAGGCACATCTTCACCCAGCTCCCGGGGACGTACACCAACAAAAAGGCCCCTCGCGGGGCCTGTGTTGTTGATCGTCTACCACTTATCCACAAAATCTGGGGATACTTTACCCAAAACCTGTGACTATTTTTTAGACGGGTTAGGGATCACGTAGTACCACTTGTCTCCAATCCTCTGCCTAAACTCAGCCACCTCTTCAATTGGGAACCCCAGTGCGTCAGCGGTAACCCTTGCAAAGTAGCTTGCCTCAAGCGCCGTCGCCTTCTCATCCGCAAGAACGAGACGTGCACGTTGGTACTCGGCTTTACGGTTCCAGTATCTGTCTATGTTCGTGAACAACTCCTGCATGTCGGTGAGTCGTAGGCCAGCCGGAATTTCCAAGGCGGCTTTGTTGATACCTTCAGTTTCGTCAGTGTCTGCCTCAGACTCTGTGGTGGCGTCTTCCCGCCTCACTAGCTCTGGCCCCTCCCTGGTGGACGGTGCTCTGTCTATCTGCTGCACCTCCAGTTGGTCTGCTTCTCCTTCCGCCGGGGGAGGCAAGAGAACTCTGGCCAATTTCTTGTTCTTCGTCTTAGGCTTCTTGTGGGAGGGGGGTTCCGCCACGGAGTCATCACCACGCTCACTTGAATGATTGTCCAGCTTGGACGGGGTGCTCGTGTCGTGCATGGGTCTAGCTGCCCCCCCGTCGGTGGGCCCGCTCGCCTGCTGGTGGCGGAGGAGTTCATTTTCTTGTTTGTCCACCTCCGACAGTGGCCCATCTTCCTCAGCAACCGAAGATATGATGACTGGAGCCACCGTTTGGGTTACCGGCGGCTCATTGATTTGCAACGGCTCTTCCATAGCTAATTGGTGGTTGTCCGCCTCAGACATTGCCGTGTCCAGTTGGTGGTTGTCCGCCTCCGACGCCAACTGATTCACTGCGTCCGCAGTCGAAGGGGCGGCTGTAGGTGTAACCAGCTGTTGACCGCCTTGTACTGGCTTCTTCATGTCCATCACAGACACCGGGGAATTCTCATTCACCGTGTCCGGCTCAGACATCTTCAGTTTGTTGTGTTGTTCACCAAGCCCCGGTTCTGGTGATGTGGCCTGCCCACCAGCAGGTGCTCTTGCTGCGCTGCCCTTCGGACTTGGACTTGCGAACACGCCAGCTCGTTTTCTTTGGCTGGGAGTCATGAGCATCAGGTCGCACGCCTTGCGGTTTAAAAGGCAATGTGGCTCCATTCCGCGCTCTGTTTCAAAATCGACGGTGTACCGCTGATTCGCTGGTGAATCAGCCGGGTCAATCGGGTCAATCATGCCGCAGGCTTTCAGCGTGTAGCTGATCTCCCGCTGCTTGAGCATCAGCCTGTTGGAGAGCAACTTGAGCCGCAAGTACACTTTTTCACCTTCAACCCGATAACACATCACTCCGGCCTCTCGCTCGTCGGAGCACCACCATAGCCACTGACTGCACTTCGTGGTCATCTCATGCAGTTCTTGAGCACTATGCTGCTTAACCTGGGCTGGCTGCTGAGGGGTAACGTTAGATACCGAGGTGTCGTCGCTGGACTTCTCCGCTTGGATTTCCTCTGCTTCAACAGGCAGTTGAGCCAACACCTCCGCATCGGGAGAGCTGTCAGCACTCTGCGGCCTTTCCTTCTTCGGGTTGACGGATGTGTTGGGAGCTTCAGGTTTCGCTATGTCTGGCTCGGACGCAGAGGGCTGATGGGCGTTCCCCTGCTCGTGTCCGGCAGGACCCTGCGGGAACAGCTCGTTATTGTCTGCCCCCATTATTTGCGCATATTCATCGTATTCATCGAGAAGATTTTCCAAGCCGTCCAAATCGAGCTGCTCATCAGCCTTGTCTGCCTGGAACATCGCGCCAGCATGAGCCTCTGTAACCGCCTGTGTGAGCTCGCCAGCCGTTTGCGCCGCCATGGTATTACACTGCGCTTCAGCGACACCTTGTGGCGCTTGGCTGGCTTCTGGGGCTGGGCTTGGTGCTGCTCCAGTGGTTTGAGGGGACGATACTGATACTCTGGCTTTCTTGTTTGAATCTTTTTGGCCACGTGCCGCACCCTTGCTTGTCGATTTCGAGCTCGCAGGCTGAGGGGCAGTGACAGTGCTACTGGTGTTCGGCTCTACGCTCGGGCTGGTGGCGCTGGCAGGTAACTGGCTATCAATCATGGCTTGGATTTGCGCCCTGGTTGCATCCGGTAACTGAGCCAGCATTTGCGCCAGCTGCTGTGGATCCTGCCCTTTGTTATTGGCTGCCTTGGCTGCCTCTTCGGCTTTGATGCGGTCGTGCATATCGCTGGATTTCAACTCGATCGGGGTATACAGGTCGCCTTTCCTGTACAGCGCCATATCTCCGGCCTTGTTCAGGCAAAGGATACCTGGCATAGACTGCGGGATTGCGAGTGACCCGTAGGCATAGTGGACCGACTTGAGTTTGACGATGGATGTCCATACTGCGCGTTTCTTGCCAACCACCATGTCGTGTTGGATCTTTTTCGCGTCATCTTCGGTGTAGTCGCCAGACATCCAGAATGCGCTTCTGGTCTGTAGGTCGCTTGGCTCAATGAAGTGTTGTTCAATCATCTGGTTGCAAACCACGTTCACGTCGTGTGGGCAGTTGACCCCGACGGCCTTGATTGCACCAATGATCTCGATAATCGCCTGTGGGTAGGCGATGAAGATGTCGCCCCCGATCACCCACATCATGGAACCCTTCTGGTTAACGGTCCATTCAGGAGTGAGCTGCTGGGTGGCGCGGATGAAATGGGTCGACAGCGAGTATTCTCGGCGCCCAGTCTCCTTGAGGTGTCTACCCTGGATGTCCTTGAGGGTTGAGGCACTGTCTGCCCGCCGCAATGCCTGATTGATGTACCCATCACGTTCCGTGTAGTGGGTGATGGAGTCGTCAATCTCCGCGAAGATGTCGTCAGTCTGGCAGCCCAGAATATACTCCTTGGCCTCATCAGTCAGAACTGCCCCCAACACGTAGCTTGCCGCTCTCTCATGGCGCTTGCCACGCCCTTTGACGTACTCGACCCGATAACTGCTGACGTTGTGCCTTACTGCCCATTTGGTCAGAGGCTCAAGTCGCGGCTGCCACTGGATGTGGTTGTCCACGCAGAACACTCTCACATCCGAGAACACCTTTCCGATGTCATGGAGCAGGGCGGCGATGAACACTGCGTAGAAGTACCGCGTCCGACGCAGTATCTCTAAGTCTGGGTAGGTCTTTGCTGGCAGGTCGCTATTGTATGCCTCCCCCAAGGCCATCTTGGCAACCTCAAGACTGTGGGACAGCAACCCTCCGGCATCACTGTGGTGATAGTCCTCGCTGGCTGGGAGTAGGTGAATATATTCAGCGGTATTCCAAATGACCTCATTAATTAATTTGTCCGGAGTGAACTTTTTGCTGGTGCTCGTCAAACCAGAGCGCTTCACAATCTCTCTTATTGTGTCCTGATGCGGGGCCAATATGTCCTCGATGGACAATGGCTGTATACCAATAATTGGCATCGGGGAATAATACACCCCATTGGGCACGACCTTTTTTCCCGATACGGTTCGTACTTCGGTTAAAAGGTCAGCCCGATTATTTAGGCTGTCTTTACTGGTCATCTTGCTGTACACCTTGGACAACCAGACGGCCATTCTCATCATCGGGTCAATCATTGCACCGCCTTAATGCAAAAAAAGGGCCCATGGCCCTTTATTAAGGTTGTCTGGCTCAGACATTAAAACATTCCCACGCGGCTTTTAATTAGAGCCACCTGGTTTGCGTACTCTTCGCCACCGAAGTGAGTGGTGATGAACGAACGCATATCCTTCTCTTCGTTCAGGAGCTCAATAAAGGCTTCTGGCGTATACGGACCACCTTTTCTGCGAGCCACATCCGTGACGCGGAGGAAATGGTCTGCCGTTGCATTAATGGGATACATCAACTTTTTGTTTGACATTTCCCGTTGCTCATCCGTTACCAGACCTAAATACCAAAGCTTGTCGGTCATATAGGCCAGTTTATCAATGTCGTTGAGCAGATTGAAAAAACGAATCAACTTGGGGTGGTTAATGTAAAAGACAAGGGGCTCAGCAGGCTGCGGTGGGTTTAATTCTATACCGGAAAGATCTTGCCCATCAGCCAGAACACCCAGAGCCCCTTTATCCGTGGCAACTTCGCGCTGAGCAACAGAATATACATCATCCAGCCAATCAGAAATCTTGGCGTGGTTTTGCTCATCATTGGCAACCATTCTCAGTAGCGTGCCAACACGAATAAATGAATTGGCCACCCTGGCTGCGCCGTTCTGGAAAAAACGTTCAACCAAACCACTGGTTGCATCGAAATTGAATTTCGCGTGCCCAGTGGAAGGTTTATATTGCTGGCTTTTTTGCTGTTGCCGCGCTTGTGTTTTTTTCTCTACCGTTGCCTCCATTACTCGCCCTCCAGCGGGTTTATTTTTTCCAGCTCGCCCCGGCTTTCTTTCAGGGTTGCCATTGCCTGTTCCAGTGGTTTGTTCTCGCTGGGGCTGCTTGCCGTCTGCCATTCGTAGATCCTCTCTGCCTTTTTCAATCTGACTAGCTGCACATGTATACCCTCATGCAACTCCCGTAACTGCCTCAATTCCCCTTCGACCTTGTTTATGAGAGTCATCTCCCATAATTTTGCCTTGGCACTAAATTGCCGCTCTCGATAATGGATCTTATCCGCAGGGTTAATCGCGACCCCCAATGTTTTTGAACTTCTCGGCCCCTTCCTGGTTGGGGCGTAATCCCTCCAACCGATATATAGCTTCATGTTGGCAGGGTGCCTTCTGACGTATGGACCATACCTTCCAAGCAGTCTGTCCTCTGCCGGTAGATGTCTCTGTGAACGGTTCTTATGCCGGAACTCCAGCCAGTACCGATCGCAGATTTGCCGCGCCAGCACCTCAACCTCCTCCGAAGCTTCTACAAGGGTTTGTCTCAACCGGCCAACGATGTCGCCGCAGACGCCACTAGCCAACCCCTCAACAGCCATCTCACTTAACCCCTTTTTCCATATAGATACTTGTATGAAAGTTTGCTGCAATTCACACAAGGCCCTCATCGGACCATCTAGTGCTGCCGGTAGTAAAGGTCGAAATCGTACCAAAACCCCATCTCAACACCCCATTCAAGATACTCGCGGATGCTGGATTCTGTCAAATATGCGTGAATGTATCGTTTTGGGATAGCTTGATGCGTTTTTACGCCTTAAATTTTACGGCTGTTCTTCACACAAGATTGTATGTGGCATCACAGCCAGTTTGGTCCTAACTTTGCCGATCATGTGAATCAGAGCAAATGCCGACCTTCCTTCACACAAGTTTATGAAGAACTAATGCTTAATCGCCAAAGACCTAGGTGATTGATGATGAGGTCATGTTTGACAGCGTTTTTTCATACAAAATTTAGGGAAGATTGTGGTTAATCAGAGGTAATGGATTCCACCCCGCTGAGGGCCGCCAAGAGGGGGTGGGATGGGCGTGAAAAAGCCCCATCAGAAGGGGCTTTTATGGCGTCAAAATGAGGCTGCTTTCGGCGCTACCGGCCTTGTTCTTCTCAGCTTGTGAAGTCGCTCATGTCGGGCTTCGGTTTGCCTGAAGATAGAGGGGCTGCGGCTGGTTTAATCAAAGTTTTTTGAGGCTCTTCCTTTGCAGTTTTGTCAGTGGGAAATAGACCCGCTTCCATATTATCCAGGGCACCGAAAAGAACCTGAAGCAGGATCGTCACTCGCTTGGCCTTTGACTCGTCATTTATGATCCGTTCAAGGGCTGGGTTAATTTCCATTGAGCCAGTAAGCGCCTTTCTGAGTTTGGTCCCCAGCTCGGGATCTAGCAGGCGGCTCACAACATCATCTGGCGCTTTAAGCTGAATTCGTGATTCAGTTGCGCTGTATTTGGATTTAGACACTGAAAACCCCTTTCAGATAAGCGTTGCCAATATCAAGGCCTACATCAACCCCCGAAGCTTGAATACCAAAGGCACAAGCGAAAGATGGATCCATCAATTTTTCACCACCGGGTTCCATAGTTTCGAACTGGTCGATGGTGTAGACCTTATACTTGCTGGGGACTTCGTCTCGCAAGGCATTGACAAACTCTTCATCATGCACCGCGCCACCACTGACAACAATAGCTTTAATTCGGTCTGTATACCCTTCAAAGCTATTAAGCAGGGTAGGCAGATGCGCGTTAATAAAACCACGGGATACCCGTGATTTATCGCGTTTACAGCACTCCCATCCAGCATCAATGTCAGTCGATGGTTTTTTTCCGGTGAGCCATGCTTTTGCCGCTGTTTTGGGGGCGATGTCGAGGTCTTCAGCCAAAATTGTGACGCAATTATTCATGCCGCCAACTCGGGTATGGGTGCCAAGGCAAATTTCACCGTCAACAACCAAGGTGCTTTGCCAGTCGCCGCCGCCCACTTGGAAAATGGCATATGTTTTTGCATCCCCAGGTATTACGTTGCGAACAGCTTCTGTTTCATAGAGAACAGGAACTTTCTTTTTGGTCAATTTAATGCGGCAGACCTGGACGGGGGCATCAGTTCGCGAAACACGGAATTTAATTTCACTTACCTTATCTGAGAGAATATGGAAATCCTCCTCGCTAAGGATGTTTTTGCTGCTGCTGTCGCGAAACTCATCCATGTAGTTTGAGGAGGCTGAAAAGCCCACGGAGATCTCATGCTCACCTGCACCGAGCCCCTTCGCCAGCAGCGCCTTAATAAGGCGTTGGTAGTGGCGATCTTTTACTGTTCCACCAACAATACGAGCCCCTGAGTCACCAAGCTTGTAAGCGTCATCGCCAATAAGATATTCAGTATCATCCTCGATGAGGACGATGGAGTTTTTAATTTCGAACGGATCGATGCTGCCACTCAGCGCGGCCAGGGTGGGTTGGAAACGAACTGTCTTCATAATTCCCTCTTTATTCCAACGAAATTTAACAAGCCATTGCAATCAGCCTTGACACTTCATTCTAAGGCGAGTAAGGCACATGTCAAGCTAAATGGAAGTTGTTTTTAGTGATTCAGAAGTCTTTTGCAGGCGCATCAAAGCCAAGGGTGTGCCTATTCTGCTTTTGAAAAATGCTTTTTAGCTTCTTGAAAAGCAAAAAATGCTTTTCTTGGGTTGATTTTTGAGCTTCTTGGTTTATGCTATGAGCAGAAAGTCAAGCTTCTATATAAAATTCATGGTTAGCAAAATTAGCTGTAGCCATATTGGGAGGCAGTTTGGATACCAAAGGTAGGCGTATAGAGGGTAAAGACGTGCACATGGTTCTTGCAGTTGGATTGTCGGCAGCTTTCCTTATAGGGTGTGCTGGCGGTGGCGTTCAACATCAGGGGGTGGACTCTGGCGGGTACTCTCGCCAGTATGACAGATTGGCTGATAGCGTGACCCTTGCGAATGCTCGCGCAGTCAATTCGACGACCAGCTCGTTGTCTGTGACCATGCTGACATACGAGCAATCCGTGTCTGAACAGGACTTTGCTTACCTCACCAACGTTTATGCACCGCTCCGGCTGGAAGATCTGCTTGATTCGATTTGTAAGCAGGATGTGGGTGTGACCCCACCGGTGGCTAATGTACCGACTGCTTCATTCTCTGTAGATGGTTTGCAGGTAGAAATGCTCTTTGCTGGCCAGCTGGGTTGGGTTTTCGGAGTCAACCAAGACTACTGTTCCGGCGGAGAGGTCAAAGCAGTCTTCATGGGCAGCAAGCAGATCGCGGGTATCCCGTGGCTTGTTGAGTCAAAGCGCAGCATTCATATGATGAAAAATGGCACCTTTGAATTTGAGACTATGCCTGGATTCGCTATGGTCACCACACCCGGGCAGCTAGGCCACTATACGTCAGGCTTGTTCGTAGTTAAGGGGCGTCATCGGGTTGAGGTGCCAGTCAATGTATCCCGCCTCAGTTCTTCTGCTGAAGTCAATGTGGCTGCTATGTACAGCCCAACATTCTTTATAAATCCAGCTTTAGAATGAGCACTGACGCTTTATAAGCGTCCGAAAAACTCATCTGTTGAACATCTTCCAAAATACAAACCGCCCTAGAGGCGGTTTTTTTTCGCCTTAACGTGGGCTTTCTGTGAGACCTATATCAGCCAGTGACAGTTAGGCTTTCGATCTTATTTGGTGATCCAGTGTCCGGAAGAAAGCTGGGCAGCAAAGACTCTGCTTAATGGGGATGGGGTTTTCTGATTGGTTCGATGTTCAGAGGCGGACCAGTGCCAACGCCTGACCCTGGTGTACCTGGTGTGGCAAGAACACCGCTCCCCGGTGAGCGAAGTTTTCTGATCGGTTCGGCGTCCGGCGGGAGCATGCTGCTGGCCCCGGCACGGTGCCCAGGGTGGCCACCGGCGAGGTGGGTAATCCGGAACGAGACCTCCCGCCAGTGCCCCCTGCGCCGGTACCTGCGGCTGGCGCCCGGCGTGCCAGTGCCAGCGGCGGGGCCCCGGGCTGCCGACCGGCTCGATGCCCAGGGTGGTCACCGGCTGGGCCGGTCCCTGCGGTGGGGCCCCGTGGCAGCAAGAACGCCGCTCACCGGGGAGCGAGGTTTTCTGATCGGTTCGACGTCCGGCGGGAGCGTGCTGCTGGCTCCGGGCCGCTGACCGGCTCGATGCCCAGGGCTGCCACCGGCGGCGCGGGTGATCTGGTGCAGGGCGCCCGGCGTGCCAGTGCCAGCGGCGGGGCCGGTACCTGCGGCAGGCCTCCGGGCCGCCGCCGAGCTCGGTGCCCAGGGTAGCCACCGGCGGGGCGGGTGGATCCGGTGCACGGCGCCCGGCGGGTCAGTGCCTGC
>RCUL01000325.1_pt1 | contig 28859 bp, 26 predicted proteins | sample 2167521 | NCBI WGS metagenome assembly RCUL01 (sample SAMN09932745, study PRJNA488358) | compost metagenome | feature: garden; material: soil; isolation source: compost soil in acetic acid-enriched culture | place: Germany: Experimental Botanical Garden Goettingen | collected 2016-01-27
TTCCATTGGGTCGAGCCCTCCCTGTTTAGGCTGGAGGATTTTGCCGAGCAGACCCAAGGTGAGCAGATCTGGGTGGCAGAGAAGGGCGGCACTCCCTGCGGATTTGTCTCCATCTGGGGTCAAGACAGCTTCGTGCATCACCTCTATGTGGTGGCCGACTGGCATGGCCAGGGAATGGGGCGAGCCTTGCTGGCCGCCGGGCTCGCCGGACACAAACCCCCGGCATCCCTCAAGGTGGCCACCCGCAACACCACGGCGCTGGCGTTCTACCATCGTCTGGGCTGGGAAAATACGGATGAAACGGGGCACTGTGACATCACGGGGCCCTGGCGCAGGCTGGTGCTGACGCCCGATGCCGCAGGGGAATAAGCCGCTGGCGGGCTGTGGCAACCGCACCGCATATTGATCTCCAGCCCTGGCAGGGCATAAAAAAGCCACTTCGCGGGAAGTGGCTCTTCAACACATCCGGGGGAGGGCAGACCTTCCCTCGCTCAACCGATGATCACAGTGCCGCCACGGCCTCTCTTACCAGGGCGGCCAGCTCTTCCCACTTGCCCTCGTCGATGAGCTTGGCTGGCACCATCCAGGTGCCGCCGCAGGCGATCACGGCATTCAGCCCCATATACTCCTTTAGATTAGCTGGCGTCACGCCGCCGGTGGGCATGAAGCGCACCGGATAGACGGCGCCCAGGGCCTTGAGCATGGCGGTGCCGCCAGACTGCTCGGCTGGGAAGAACTTGAGGTGGCGCAGCCCCATCTCCATGGCCTGCTCCACCAGGCTGGGGCTGTTGACCCCGGGGATGATGGTGACGTCCTTGTCCAGGCAGTACTGTACCGTAGTCGGGTTGAAGCCGGGGCTGACGATGAAGTCGGCGCCTGCCGCAACGGCCGCGTCCACCTGCTCGCGGTTGAGCACGGTGCCGGCCCCGATCAGCAGATCCGGGTAGGCCGCGCGCATCTGGCGGATGGCCTCGGCGGCGGCGGGGGTGCGGAAGGTCACCTCGGCGGCGGGCAGGCCATTTTCCACCAGCACCCGGGCGAGGGAGACGGCCTGGGCAGCATCTTTCAGCGCGATGACGGGGATCACCTTGAGGGCTTCGAGGCGGGCGATGAGATCAGACATGGTGCGTTTCCTTGAGTGATGGCATGTGGGAGGGGGGAATGATGGCCCCCGGATACTGGATGACGGCCGCCGCCAGGCGGTGGCCTGCCCGGGCGGCGTCGGCGACACCGGCCCCTTGCAGGCGTGCGGTGAGATAACCGGCGCTGAAGGAGTCGCCCGCCGCCGTGGTGTCGATCACCTGTTCGGCGGACAACCGCAGGGTGGCGATTTCGATCCGCTGCGCTGCAGTGACCACCAGGCAAGGCTCAGAGCCGCGCTTGACGACGATCTCACCCACCCCGAAGCCCTGGCTGCGGACGAGGCAGGTTTCGACCTCCTCGTCGCCCCAGAGTGCCTGCTCGTCATCCAGGGTCAGCAGGGCGATGTCCGCCAGGCGCAGGATGGCGGTGTAGGCCTCTTTGGCTGTCTCCTTGTCTTGCCAGAGACGGGGGCGGTAGTTGTTGTCAAAGGCAATTCTGGCCCCCCGGGCGCGCGCTGCGGCGAGTCCTTCCAGCAGGCGCTGGCGCGAGGCGGGCGGCAGGATGGCCAGGCTGATGCCGCTCACGTAGACAAGATCACACTGGCCCAGGGCGGCGAGAATGGCCTCGCCCTCGGGTTGCGCCAGCCAGTAGCGGGCGGCGGCGTCGCTGCGCCAGTAGGTGAACGAGCGCTCGCCGTTGGCCGCGGTGTCGATGAGATAGAGACCGGGGGCCTTGTCAGCCAGGCGCTGCACCCAGTCGGTGTGGATTCCCTCTTGCTGCCAGGCGGCCAGCATCTGGCTGCTGAACCCGTCCTGGCCGAGGGCCGTGACATAGTGCACCGCGAGCGCCTGGCTCCCCAGGCGGGCGAGATAGAGGGCGGTGTTGAGGGTGTCGCCCCCGAAACCTTGTGCCAGCAGGCCTTGCCCGGCTCGGCGCAGCTCCACCATGCATTCGCCGATGACGGCTATCTGTCGGGTCATGGTTTCGACTCCTTGCAATCGTTACAGGGGGTTCGCCAGGGGATGACGCCACATGCGATACATGGTGTGGCAGTTGACGAACAGGAAGGTGGTCTCAATCAGGCTGCCGCCGATGGAGCCGATCAGTATGTTGTGGCTGGTCCAGCACAGGCCGCCCGCCAGCATGCACAGCCGCAGCGCCAGCCCGCGGGTCCGGAACAGGCCCCAAGTGCCGATGGTGGGGAGCCACTGCACCGCACTGGTGATCCCGGGGATGCCCAGCACCCACACCAGCACGAGGAAAAAGAGCATCACCCAGGGGCTGCGGGTGCGCCCCGAGGCGATGGTGCGACCACAGCTGAGGGCGGCACTGAGAGCCGCCGTGCTGGCACCCATCAGCAGGAAGTGGACCGCGATGGCCCCCTGGTAGAGGCACAGCCGCCAGCGAAAGCGGCTGTCGTCCCGTTGCAGGAAGGCGCTCACCCCGACCAGCATGGCGGCAAGGCCGATGCCTTGCGCCAGGGGCTGCTGTTCAATCAGGGTCCAGACCGGTTGCAGCCAGCCAAGCTCGAGACTCACAGGGTGACACCACTCTTGAAGATGGCCAGCTCCCGGAAGTCGTTGCGCTCGTTGCAGGTCGGCTTGCCGTTGGCGATGTCGACGATGAGGTCGATGAACTGGGCAAGCAGACTGCTCATGGGGGTGCCCTCAATCAGGGTGCCGGCATTGAAGTCGATCCAGTGCGGCTTGCGCCTGGCCAGATCGCTGTTGGTGGCGAGCTTGACCGTGGGGGCCGGGCCACCGTAAGGGGTGCCGCGCCCGGTACTGAACAGCACCATGTGGCAGCCTGCGCCAGCCAGGGCGCTGGTGGCGACGGCGTCGTTGCCCGGGGCGCTCAGCAGGTTCAGCCCGGGGCGCTGCAAGCGGGCGCCGTAGGGCAGCACGTCCACCACCTGGCTGTGCCCCGCCTTCTGGGTGCAGCCGAGGGATTTCTCCTCCAGGGTCGAGATGCCGCCCGCCTTGTTGCCGGGGGAGGGGTTCTCGTAGATGGGTTGCTGGTGGTCGATGAAGTACTGCTTGAAGTCGTTGACCATCTGCACCGTCTTGTCGAAGGTCTGCTCGTCCTGGCAGCGGGACATCAGGATTCGCTCGGCGCCAAACATTTCCGGCACCTCGGTGAGCACCGAGCTGCCCCCATGCTGGATCACATAGTCGGAGAAGCAGCCGAGCAGCGGATTGGCGGTGATCCCGGAGAGTCCGTCCGAGCCGCCGCACTCCAGCCCGAATTTGAGCTCGCCGAGCCGACCGGGTTGGCGCCTGTCTTCCTGCATCTGCGCGAGCAGCTCGCGCAGCAGCCCCAGCCCGTGCTCCACCTCGTCATCGTGCTGCTGGCACACCATGAAGCGCACTCGGGCGGCATCGACCGGGCCCAGGGTCTCCCTGAAGGCGGCGATCTGGTTGTTCTCGCAGCCGAGCCCCACCACCAGAACCCCCCCCGAGTTGGGGTGATGCACCAGGTTTTGCAGCAGGGTGCGGGTGTTGAGGTGATCCTGACCGAGTTGGGAGCAGCCGTACTGGTGGCTGAACAGGTGCACCCCGTCGATGGCGCCGAGATCGGTGTCGCGCTCGAGCTGTTGCTTCATCTGTTTGGCGAGGGCGTTGACGCAGCCCACGGTGGGCAGGATCCACAGCTCGTTGCGAATGCCGACCTGGCCGTCGTGGCGGCGGTAGACCTGGATCTCCCGGTCCGGCAGCGCGGTGCTGACGTCGATGAGCTCCGGCTGGTAGCTGTATTCGTCGAGATCGCTGAGGTTGGTGGCGAGATTGTGGTGATGGATATGCTCCCCCGCCGCGATGGCGCGGGTGGCGTGGCCGATGGACAGACCGTACTTGATGATCTGGTCCCCTTCGGAGAGGGCCACCAGCGCCAGCTTGTGGCCGCGGGGGAGGGGGTCGCTCAGGGTGAAGGAAACACCTTCGTGCGCTATCTGCTCACCGGCGGCGAGCTCTCTCAGGGTCACCAGCACATTGTCGGCGGGGTGGATGCGAATCACGGCTTGCATGGTCTCTCCTTAGCAGCAGGCGGCCAGCGCCGCGCGCAGGCCCTGCTCGCGGATCCGGGTCAGGCAGAGATCGACCCGCTCGACCAGGCCGGGCACCTCGCACAGGGACTGGCCCCAGTGGGCCTCCTGGCCGAGCACCTCTTGCACCAGGGCGCGCTGGGAGATCTCGCCGCGCTCCACCGCAGGCCAGAGGCGGGCGTAGGCGTCGAGCCAGGGTTGATCGTCCTGCAGCGGATAGGCTTGGCCGTTGCGATCACCGCGATAGAAGGCGAGCAGCGCGGCGAGGGCGAAGCTCAGACGCGGCGCCAGGGTGCCCTGCTGCTGTTGATAGGTCAGCAGCTGTGGCAGCAGGCGGGTGCGGAACTTGGTCATGCCGTTCAGGGCGATGGAGAGCAGCTGGTGCTTGATGAAGGGGTTGCGAAAGCGCCCCTGCACGTCGCGGGCGAAGGAGATCAGCTCTTCTTGAGGCAGGCTCAAGGTCGGCACTATCTCATCGCGCATGATGCGCTCGACGAACTCGCCAATTTCCTCGTCGGCCATGGCCTCGCCCACCGTATCGAGGCCGGCCAGAAAGGCGACCGGCACCAGGGCGGTGTGAGCGCCGTTGAGGATGGCGACCTTGCGCTCCTTGTAGGGCTTGATGTCGTCGACGATGAGGATGTTGAGCGCCTGCCCGGCGGGCAGCTGATCGAGGCAGAGGGCGCTCGCCAGCCACTCGGGCCCCTGGATCACCAGCAGGTAGAAGTGCTCGGCGGTGACCACGAACTGATCCTGATAGCCGAACTGCGCCTGCAGCTCGGTGTGCTCGTCCCGGGGGAAGCCGGTGACGATGCGATCCACCAGGGTGGAGCAGAAGGTGTTGTGCTCGAGCAGCCAGGTCTGGAAGGTGTCGGGCAACTGCCACTGGGTGGCGTAGCGCAGCACCAGTTCGCGCAGGGCGTCGCCGTTGTAGTCGATGAGCTCGCACGGCAGCAGCACCCAGCCCTTGTCGGCGGCGCCGTCAAAGTGACTGAAGCGCTCGAACAGCAAGCGGGTCAGCTTGGCCGGGAAGCTCGCAGGCGGGGCGTCGTCGAACTGGTCGTCGGCGTGATAGCTGATCCCGGCTTCCGTGGTGTTGGAGAAGAGGAAGCGGATATCCGGGTTGCGCGCCAGTGCCAGCACCTCGTCGAACTGGCGGTAGCAGCTCAGTTCGCGGTTGACGCTGCGGATCAGGCGCTGGGTGCTGATGGCTTTGCCGGACTCGTCCAGCCCGCGGATGACGGTGGTGTAGAGACCGTCCTGAGTGCTCAGGCTGGGGGGAAAGTCGCTGTCGATGGGGCGCACGATCACCACGCCGGCGTCGAGGCGGGTGTGATCGTTGAGCAGGTCCAGCTGCCAGTCGATGAAGGCGCGCAGGAAATTCCCCTCGCCAAACTGGATCACGCGGTCCGGATATTGGGCCCCCGGGAAGGCATCACGATTCAGGCGTTGCATCTTGTTGTGGTCCTCATGGGGCTGTGCCCCTGTGGCGGATATGGGTGATGGGCGCGGTTTGACCCATGGAATGGTCCGCTCCGGCGGCGGGGCATGCCCGCCGCCTCTTTTTTCATTTCTGGTCAGTTCAGCTCGATGGCGAAGTAGTCGCGGGCGTTGTGGAAGCAGATGTTCTCCACCATCTGGCCCAGCAGCGCGAGATCGGCCGGGGCCTCGCCGTCCGCGACCCAGCGCCCGATCATGCGGCACAGGATGCGGCGGAAGTATTCGTGACGGGTGTAGGAGAGGAAGCTGCGACTGTCGGTCAGCATACCGACGAAGCGACTGAGCAGGCCGAGCTGGGCGAGCTGGGTCATCTGGCGCTCCATGCCATCCTTCTGATCGTTGAACCACCAGCCCGAGCCGAACTGCATCTTGCCGGGGAGGTTGTCCCCCTGGAAGTTGCCGATCATGGTGCCGAGTACCTCGTTGTCCCTCGGGTTCAGGCAGTAGAGGATGGTCTTGGGCAGCGTCCCTTGCGCGTCCTGGGCGTCGAGCAGGCGGGAGAGGGCCTTGGCCACGGGAGCGTCGTGGATGGAGTCAAAGCCGGTGTCCGGCCCCAGGGTCAGCAGGCGGCGGCTGTTGTTGTTGCGCAGCGCCCCGATGTGGTACTGCTGCACCCAGCCGCGTCGGTGGTATTCGCCCGCCAGATAGAGCAGCACGGCGCTCTTGAAGGCGGCCACATCGGCGCTCTCCAGCACGGCGCCCCCCAGACGGCGAGTCAGCATGGCGTCGAGCGCCTGTTCGCTGGCCTGGCCGAAGGGCACCTCGTCCAGGGCATGGTCGGCAATCTTGCAGCCGTGGGCGGCGAAGTGATCCAGCCGCACGCCGAGGGCCCGGGTCAGATCGGCAAAGGTGCGGATCTGGATGTCGCTGACCCGGCCGAGCTCGGCCAGGTAGTCGGCAAAGCCGTCGGCGTCGATGTTGAACGCCTTGTCCGGACGCCAGCTCGGCAGCACCTTGATGTCGAAGCCGCCGTCGGCAGCGATGGCGGCGTGGTGGCGCAGATCGTCGACGGGATCATCCGTGGTGCCCACCATCTTGACGTTCATCTGTTTCATGATGCCGCGGGCCGAGAAGTCGGGCTGGGCCAGCTTGTCGTTGCACTGGTGCCAGATGGCCTGTGCGGTCTGCGGCCCCAGCAGCTGGCCCGTGATGCCAAAGGGACGCTTGAGCTCAAGATGGGTCCAGTGATAGAGGGGGTTGCCGATGGTGTGGGGCACGGTGCGGGCCCAGGCCTCGAACTTGGCGTAGTCGTCGGCATCCCCGGTGCAGAAGCGTTCATCCACCCCGTTCGAGCGCATGGCGCGCCACTTGTAGTGATCCCCCTTGAGCCAGATCTCATACAGGTTGGCGAAGCGGTGATCCTCGGCAATCAGCTGGGGCGGCAGGTGGCAGTGATAGTCGAAAATGGGCTGTCCGGCGGCGAAGCCGTGATAAAGCTGGCGCGAGAATTCGGTATCCAGCAGAAAGTCATCGGTCATGAAGGCGGTCATTCGCTTGCTCCCTACGAGAGTGCTCGGTGAAGTGGAGATAGTTGTTGGACCAATTATTCTCATTGCCAGACATCTCGTCCAGTCACCATATTGAAAAAACACCGGTCGGCTCACAAAATCGTCGAATTAAACCATTTTGAGTCTCAAAGAGGGCCTTCAATGGTGCCTAACAGGGTGAGAAAGAGCGGGAAAGAGGATGAAGAGGCTGGATGAGAGGTTTGTATGACACCTTTTTACTCTTGTGGATGGGGAAAATGTGACCTGCGTTGGGTTTATCACAGCCCATTTGTGGGGGTATGCCGTTTTTGTGATGGTTCTCAATATTCATAGATGTTCTACCAATTACAGTGTGCATCACAAAGATGTAGGACATTAAGACTGACTCCTCAGGGAAGAGGTCTAGCAGATAAACGCACACACTTGAGGTCCCGCTCCAATGAAAATGAAAACCATCGCCGCCGCCATCCTGATGGCCGCCCCCCTGGCCCTGACAGCCTTCTCTTCCCATGCCATGGAGAGAGTGACGCTGAAGCTGGCCCATAACCTGGACACCAACCATGTGGTACACCAGGCGCTGGCCCAGATGGCCAAGGAGATCAGCACCGCCTCCGACGGCAAGATGAAGCTGCGCATCTACCCGGGTGGTCAGATGGGCGGTCCCCGTGAAACCCTGGAGTTGCTGCAAAACGGTGCCCTGGACATGACCAAGGCCAGTGCCAGCGAGATGGAACCCTTCTCGCCCGCCTTCTCCATCTTCAGCCTGCCTTACCTGTTCAAGGATCAGGCTCACTTCAACAAGGTCATTTACGGCCCCGTGGGCGAATCCATGATGGCCCAGACCCGCGACAAGGGCTTCGTCTCCATCGCAGCCTACGTGGCGGGGACCCGCAGCTTCTACGCCAACAAGCCTATTCACACCCCGGCCGACATGAAGGGGATGAAGATCCGGGTGGTCGCGACCCCCACCACCATCAAGCTGATCGAACTGTTGGGTGCGGCCCCGGCCCCGATCCCCTTCGGCGAGGTCTACACCGCACTGCAGCAAGGGGTCATCGACGGCGCCGAGAACAACGAGCCCTCCTACGTGCAGACTCGTCACGTCGAGGTGGCCAAGTTCTACGCCGAAGATCAGCACACTTCTGTGCCCGACTTCCTGGTGATCTCGAGCAAGGTGCTGGACAAGCTTTCCGACGAGCAGAAGGCCATCCTCACCACTGCCGCCAAGCACTCGGAAACCTACGAACAGGAGCTGTGGGACAAGGAGGTCGCGGCATCTCGCAAGCAGGCAACTGACGCGGGGGCCACCTTCATCCAGGTCGACAAGGAGGCTTTCCGCACTGCGCTGGCCTCCCTGTATGACGATTTCCGCAAGGATCCGGTACGCGGTGAGTGGCTCACCAAGATCGAGAATGAAGCCGGTCAGTAATCATGAGGGGAGGGCGACGAGATCGCCCTCCCGGGAGAACCGCAATGCGTCTTGAAAAGTTCAAGCAACCCATCGACAGGTTGCTCGCCGGGTTTACCGTCGCCGTGATGGCCATGCTGGTGGTCTGCGTGGTCTGGCAGGTGTTCAGCCGCTACGTGCTGGCACAGCCGAGCACCATGACCGACGAGATAGCCCGCTTCAGCATGATCTGGGTGGGATTACTGGGGGCGGCCTACGCCACCGGCAAGCGTCGCCACCTCAGCATCGACCTGTTCGTTTCCGACCTCAAGGGAGGGCGCAAGCTCGCCAACCAGCTGTTCGTGGATCTCTGCGTGCTGCTGTTTTCCAGCGGCGCCATGGTGTGGGGCGGCCTGACCCTGGTGACCAAGGTCTACAGCACCGGCCAGGTCTCCCCGGCCATGCAACTGCCGATGGCCTATGTCTACGCTGTGCTGCCCCTGAGCGGCCTCATCATCAGTTATTACTGTGTGCTCTTCATGCTGGAGACCCTGTTCGACAGTCTGGCGCCCACCCCCGATCTTGCCCCCTCAGAGGAGAACATCTGATGGATTGGACCATAGCCCTGGTCATGTTCGGCTCCTTCTTCGTGTTGGTGTTCGCGGGCGTGCCCATCTCTTTCTCCATCGGTCTGGCGACCCTGGCCTCCGGCATGATGATGCTACCGATGGAAACCATTCTTGCGGTGGTCGGCCAGAAGATGGCCACCGGCCTCGACAGCTTCTCCCTGCTGGCGATCCCCTTCTTCATCCTGGCGGGGACCCTGATGAACTGCGGCGGCATCGCCCAGCGGCTTATCAACTTCTCTCAGGTGCTGGTGGGTCGCATGCCGGGCTCGCTCGGCCACGTCAACGTCATGGCCAACATGCTGTTCGGCTCCATCTCGGGGTCGGCGGTGGCAGCCGCGGCCGCGGTGGGTGGCACCATGGCCCCCATGCAGAAGAAGTCCGGCTATGATCCGGCTTATTCGGCGGCCATCAACGTGACCTCCTGCATCACGGGTCTGCTGATCCCGCCCTCCAACGTGCTCATCATCTACGCCCTGACCGCCGGCGGCATCTCGGTGGCCACCCTGTTCATGGCCGGTTACGTCCCCGGCATCCTGATGGGGCTCAGCATCATGGCCGTGGGAGCCATCATCGCCAAGCGCCGTGGCTACCCGGTTGCGGAGCGGCCCTCCTTTGCCATGGTGATGCGCGCCTTCTGGGATGCCATCCCCAGCCTGCTGCTGGTGGTGGTGGTCATGGGCGGGATCCTGGGGGGCATCTTCACCGCCACCGAAGCCTCCGCCATCGCCGTGGTCTACACCTTCGTGCTCTCGGTGCTCATCTACCGCGAAGTGAAGTTCAAGGATCTGCCGGCCATCATGCTGGACTCGGTCATCACCACCGCCATCGTGCTGCTGCTGATCGGCATCTCGGTGGGCATGTCCTGGGCCATGACCAATGCCGACATCCCCTACACCATCAGCGACGCCTTGATGAATGTCTCCGATAACCCCCTGGTCATCCTGCTCATCATCAACGTGATCCTGCTCATCGTGGGCGTCTTCATGGACATGACTCCGGCGGTGCTGATCTTCACCCCGATCTTCCTGCCCATCGTCACCGAGCTCGGCATGGATCCGGTCCACTTCGGCATCATGATGATCTTCAACCTCTGTATCGGGCTCTGTACACCGCCGGTGGGCAGTGCGCTTTTTGTGGGGTGCTCGGTCTCGGGGGTCAAGCTGCAGGCCCTGATCCGGCCCATGCTGCCCTTCTTCTTCGTCTTGCTGCTGAGCCTGATGGCGGTGACCTACATACCGTCACTCAGCCTCTTCCTGCCGGGGCTGTTTGGCATGCACTGAGTCATGAGAGAGCAAGTGAGCCCAGGGCTCACTTGTTCATTTTCATGTAAATTGGTATAACAAGTTACCGTATCCGGGGGACAGTCCCGGCACTTGAATAGTATGAGGCTGGGGTGTGAGTGAGATGAATATGGACTTGGTTGAATCAAAGCGTCTCTATCAGAAAGTCGCCGCCGAGCTGAAACAACGCATTGCCAGCCAGCGTTATCAAGTTGGCGAGCGTCTGCCGGCCGAGCGGCTGATTGCCGAGGAGATGGATGTGAGTCGTACCGTGGTGCGCGAGGCCATCATCATGCTGGAAGTGGAAGGGCTGGTGGCGGTGCAGAAAGGGTCCGGGATCCACGTGATCGCCCGGGAGAGCCAGTATGCCGAAGCGACTCCCACCCTGGATGATGCCCTGTTGACGGCGGGCCCCTTCGAGCTGCTGCAAGCCAGGCAACTGCTGGAGAGCAACATCGCCGAGTTTGCCGCGACCCAGGTGACCAAGCAGGACATCATGGAGCTGCTGAAGATCCAGGCCCTGGCCCGCAAGGAGGATCGCGCCCGCGATTCGGAGTGGGACAAGCAGTTCCATATCCAGGTGGCCAAGGCGACCCAGAACTCCGTGCTGGTGATCCTGACCGAGCAGCTCTGGCTGCATCGCGAGCGCAACCCCTACTGGCGCAAGCTCCACGAGCATATCGACGACAAGGCTATCTCCAGCTGGTGCGACGATCACGACCAGATCCTCAAGGCCCTGATGCGCAAGGATCCGCAGGCGGCCAAGCTGGCCATGTGGCAGCACCTGGAGAACACCAAGCAGATGCTCTTCCAGGCCACCATCTTCGATGACGAAATGGAGGATGACCGCTACCTCTTCTCCGAAAATCCCGTCGTGCATCTGACCCAGCATTCCACTGCCAACGGCTAGTGGAAGGCTCTCGGGGGCGAATCCTCGAGGTTGCTTTCAACCCCATAGAGGCGCTGGGCTGATGGCGTAGCCCACAGCTCCCGGGCAAATTGCTGCTCCACTCGCCGGTTTTTGCTGGCCACACCACCTGGAGCTGGCTCATGTCAAATGCAGTCACGACCCGCGGAGCCTTTGGCCCCTGGTCTGGAGATACACTGCGCTCGCGGGGCGGATACATCCTCTGACAGTGAGAAAAAGGATACAAAAAGGGCCACTTCTTGCGAAGTGGCCCTTTCCAAACGTGCTGGGGGAGTCTGAATCGATAATTCATGTTATTGATTTTAAATGACTTGGCTGTATCTATCAGGGTGGCGATGTTGCTATTGGTGTTACTGACGAATAAGCCACCCCACATTTTTTGCCATTGAGGCGTACCGGTCTACCCCGCGAAAAAGCCGGCCAGGTCTCCGGCTACTTCGAGCGCTCGCGACGCACTTCTCGGGATGCGGGTTCAAATCCCTATGACCCGGATCCCACGATTCATACTCACCGTGTTGTTCTTCGCGCCGATGTAATTCGTTTTTCATTGGGCTGCGCAATTGCGCACTCTCTAAGCCTCCATCAACGCCTCCAGCCCTTACCACACCTAGATCTTCTAGTATTGGACCACCATTGTATTTCGATTTTGCACAGCGGCTTGTGCGCAATTTGCGCAGTTTGTAGTGCGCAGTTCAGAGGGGATTGCGCAGGTACTGATAGGGGCAAGTGGTCGGCCCAGGAGGGATGGTTCATCCGGTAGATGTGGGGCATTGCTTCACCTGCCGTGGCAGGAGCGCTCCATCACACCCTTGGCTTTCTGCCGGCTTAGCCGCGGTGTTTGTGGCCAGTGGCGGTACCGGGTGTAACGGAGCCCCGTCGAGTTAGGTGCGGAGTTACAGCTATCGGAGCGGTGGGGCATGGGCTAGGTCAGGGAAAACACGACATAGTCTATGTAGAGGGCTACCTCGTGTGGTGGCGCTAACTCTGCGCTACGACAGGCTGGATAACTTCTGGTTTACCCATGATGCATGAGCTGGCATAAATAGCGTTGTATATGGATGGCAACCAAACCCGGTATCTAGATGATCTGGATACAGAGGGTGGCGACGAGATTGAACAGCAGGCCGATGGTTGGTCAAAGAGAGCCTGATTCCAGCGAGTAACGGGACTGCTGTGGCATTAACGACTCCGGCTGCCGTTACCGCACTGACGCAAACGCTATCGATTTCCCCCTGCATCGTAGCCGGGCGGATACGGCATGAAACCGGCGACCACACCCTGTTTAGTCGCCAATTCAGGGACAAGGCGAAAGCGGTGTTAGGGGTGGATTAATGGGGAGGTCTATGACCTCCCTCAATTTTATAATTGGCCAGAGAAGGCTTTTTGGGAAAGTGAGCTAAATAGCCTCATATAATTACATTCACTATATATTGGCAGCCCCTTCATTTTCTTCATAATCTCGAGGTACTTGTCTTGCATTTCCAATGGAGGAATAAATGGTAAAAATTCACTTAATACAGTTTTGTTAATCGTAGCAATGCCTGTGGTTTGTTTACCTACTTTTAAAAAATACTTTTTCCCCCGCGGGGATGATATTACGGAACTGAGGAAACTTGGCCTTACATAATTACTGTCAATTACTCTGACAGAAAAGATATGATTTTGATGGATGCAGTTCTCTATCTCTCCATTCCAGATATGGCCTCTTCCCAGTTTATCTGGATCGCCTCCTTCGGTGAGCAAAATATCGCCTATTTGCAGCATGCTTTTTTTAGCATCTTTTTTTGAAACGGTAATCTCTTGTATTGATGACAAATCAAGATAACCATCTTGAACATTTGCTACTCTCATGTAAGGCAGTGTTATCGCATCATCTTCTTTGACTATTTTCCCTTTAGTTACTCCAGAACGAATGTCTGCAATATCTTTCAATATCACTTCATCCCACCCCTTCGGGTTAGTCACGGGATCACCAAACATATCGAGGAAAACGCTGCGTAGGAAGTCATCGGCGAGGGCAATGGCTTGCTGGCGCTTCTGGCGGATGCCGTAGGCCTTATCCAGAATCGCTGCGATACGTTTTTGCTCTTCAAGTGGAGGAAGGGGAATATTAAAGTCTTGCAAAAATTTTGTAGGCACTCGTTTCTGCCCAGCACTGCCACTCATACTCCGCTCAGCAATAAATCTGAACTTGTCATTCCAAATTAAATAAAAAAGATATTTGCCATCTAATCGTTCAATATCTGGTCGTAAAACATGAAATTCTGTCGAACCAAAACCAATTTTTGTTTGCAGTGAGTCAAGGTAAGCAGCCTTACCATTTTCAAAGCATGGCGTGATTTTGGCTACAATTACATCTCCACGTTCAAAGTAAGTAAAACCCTTTTTAGTTTCACTAAGAATGCGAGTTTCTTGATTTAATAAAACACCATCCTCTGATACTGAGGCCATAGCCAAAAAGCTAACGTCTTGACTCTCATCACAATCCTTAGGCAAACGAGGATTGACTTGGCAAACCGCTGATAGCTTTATCATCGGCCACTTCATAGCATTTTCCCCAGCGCCTTGATATCACGCATAATCTCTACTTCTAGCACTCTTAGCTTGCGCAGAATATCTTTAGGGGCTTCATAAATATCCTCCTGATAAACAACCTCTTTATAGCGGTTAATTGAGAGATCGTATTTCTGGGCGGCTATCTCGGCCTTGGGCACGATAAAGGCTTTCTGGGTGCGATCCTGATAATCTCGCTCGTTGCCCGCTTCATCTTTCAGGTGCTCGTTATTGGGGAATTGCTCGGTCAACTGGCGGCTGAGCTGGTGGCCGATAAAGTTGCCGACCGGCATATTAGTTTGTTTGCGGTAGTGCTGCCAGCTTGAGACCAGATGGGGCAGATCATTCTGGGAGATGGGATTTCGCTTGTCATCGAGGCTGTAGCCATCGCTGGCGAGATCGTAGAACCAGACGTTGTTGGTGGCGCCGCCCTTGGTGAAGATGAGGATGGCGGTGGCGACCCCTGCATAGGGCTTGAAGACGCCGGAGGGAAGGTTGATCACCGCCTCCAGCTGGTTCTGCTCCACCAGCAGTTCGCGCAGTTGCACATGGGCCTTGGATGAGCCGAACAGCACCCCTTGAGGCACTATAGTGGCGCTGCGTCCACCGATCTTCAGCATTTGCAGGATGCGGGCGATAAACAGCAGCTCAGTCTTCTTGGTCTTGACCTTGCCAAGCAGCTTGGGATCGATGTCCTCCTCGTCCAGGGTTCCAGTAAACGGTGGGTTGGCGAGGATCAGGTGAAAATCGCCCTGGCTGGCGTCCGGGAAGCGATCGCTGAAGCCCTGGCTCAGGGTGTCCTGATAGTGGATATCGGGCTGCTCGACCCCGTGCATGATAAGGTTCATGGCGGCGATGCGCAGCATGGTGGCGTCGAAGTCGTAGCCGTGGAACATGTCGGTATCGACGTGATGACGATAGTCGCCGAGCAGATCCCCGGCAAAGACCAGTTGTTGTTCCAGCTCGCCTCGCTCGTTAGCCACCATCTCGCTATGGATGTTATCGGCCGAGGTATAGCGCTCGACGATATATTCGTAGCTGTTGGAGAGGAAACCGGCGGTACCGCAAGCGGGATCGCAGAGGCGCTCGTGGCGGGCGGGGCTTGGCTCCATCATCTCAACCATGGCGCGGATGATATGACGAGGGGTACGGAACTGGCCGTTGATGCCTGCGGTGGTGAGCTTGGAGAGCAGGTATTCGTAGAGATCACCCTTGGTATCGCCGCGCTCGACGGGAAGCATTGCTATACGATCCACTGCCCTGACGAGCAAGTTGGCATTGATGATCTCGAGCCGGGCATTTTTCATAAAGTGGCTCAGGATAGAGCCTTCGTGGTTGAGGCTGCGAAAGTGATCGAACACACCATCGCGTACCACTTCCAGCATCTCGTCGGCGCCCAGATGGCAGTAGCGGGAGAAACGCAGCTCCTGCTCGAATTCGGCAAAGCGGCGTTTGAAGGGGACACCGACCAGCATCTCTTTCTGCTCGTCACGACTCTCTTGCAGGTCGAGCATGCGTGAGTACATGAGGAAGGTGATCTGCTCGATCACGGTCAGCGGATTGGTGATACCACCAACCCAAAATTCTTCCCACAGTTTGTCGATATTGCTTTTCAGTTCACCGGTGATCATGGTTGTTCCACTAGATAGAGGAGCTGCTGGCAGGTTGCACATTTCTAGCAAGCCAGAATAAGCGGCCCGCTCAAGGCGGGCCATCAGTAGCAGATTGAAGTGGTGGCGATTGTAGCGCGATTTGCCACAAGAGGGGGATAACCCAGCTCACTTTGCCGCGCGTCAAAGGGCCGGTTTGCCGGTATCGACGGCAAAACCGTCAACAATCGCCTTGAGGGCCACCACCTGCGCCATATCGGGGAAGACCCCGGTTACCCCCTGGCTATTGACCGAGGTGAAGGGTTGCTCGAAGAGCTGCTTCATCTCGATCGCACCAAAGTCGCGGATATGGTTCTTCAGCAGATCGAGAAACCGCATCTGGGTTGCATTGAGGCGCTGGGCGGCGGCGAAGGCAGTAAAGCGTTCGGCTACCGCTTCGCTCTCCATCCCCACCAGGGTGCGCAATATTTTGTCGAGCCCGGCACTGGCCTCGGGGTAGAAGTCGCTCAGCACCTTGATATCGACGTTGGGGTTTTGGATCAGCACCAATTTACGCAGCTCGTCAAGTTCTCGCTCATCAACCGGTTGACCACGGCGGATCTTCTGCAGCACAGGGTTACTGCTAAAGAGCGGCTCCAGCGCCCCTTGCACCTGCTTGCGATAGAGCTTGAAGTCTACCGACTTGAGGTTGGTCTTGCGCTGGGCGCTCTGGTAGCCGCCCTCATCCTCGGCAATGTTGGTGATAAGTGGCGACAGCAGGGCCACGACGCTTTTCTCCATCAGATGCATGATGTCGCGCAGGGTGAAGCGAGCATGCTCGAGCTGGTCGAAATTGGTCTGCTGCCACCAGCTCTGATCGCGCAGTTGGTTGATGAGATCGCCGTGCTGCTGAACCTGTGCCAGATGGGGAGGCAGACGGTCCATCTTCTCGGTCACAATGTGGTAGCTCTTCATCAACTGCTCGGGATTATCGTAGAGAGCCCGCTGGGCGGCGATCATATCCATATCGAAGCGCATGGCATCGCCCTGGCCGCGCACATCGAGCCATTGCATCAGAGGGGCCATTTCGGTGAGCAGAGCCTGCTGGGTAGCCGGCGAGAACTGCCGAAGCACCTTGGGATCGCTCAAGCGGGCCTTCTCTTTCCAGCGCTCCTGTACCGAGATGGATCTGTCATCCAGCGCATCGAGTTGGGAGCGCAGCAGCAGGGTCACTTTGTCAAGAGCATCCCGGTCAAATTTCTTCAAGGCGCTGCGCCCCAGTTGCAACCAGGCTTCGAAGCGCTGCTGAGCAAGCGACTTGCTGAGGGAGGGCTCGACCTCTTCGGGCTCTTGCTCGAAGTAGTCAAATACCCCCCAGTGATCGAAGATGCGGAATTTCTCTTTGTGCTTGCCAGGCCCGAACAGGTCTTTTCGAAGGCGGGTGCCACGCCCGATCATCTGCCAGAACTTCACCTTGGATCGCAGGGGTTTGGCAAAGACCAAGTTGACCACCTCTGGCACATCGATGCCGGTGTCGAGCATATCGACCGAGATGGCGATGGTGAGATCTTGGTTTTTCCCTTCCCCCTTGAAATCGTCGATGAGCTGCTCGGCGCGTGGATCGTAGTTGTCGATTACCTGGCAGAACTTGCCGGCGAACTGGGGATATTGGTTATCGAACACCTCTTGCAGCAAGAGGGCGTGCCTGTGATTGCGGGCAAACACGATGGACTTGCCGGGCAGTTGCCCGTCTTTGTCCTTGATGCCGTTTTCCATCAGGTTGCGCATGATAGCGGCGTTGGTCGGCTTGTTGTAGATGGCTTTGTCGATGCTTTCGGCGTCAAAGTCGAGCAGGTTGGGGTCGATGCCATCATCCTCCAACTGGGCGATTTGTGCGTCGGTCAGGTTGTCGCGTTTGATTCCTTCACGCAGGAACTTGGTGGTGTGGACCACCACCTCGTAGGGCACCAGATGATCGTCCTCGATGGCTTTTTCCAACGAGTACTCGGCAGTAGGCATCTTGTAATCGCAGCCAAACAGCTGACAGGTGGAACGGCTGACCATTTCGACCGGTGTGGCGGTCAGCCCCACCTTCAGGCAGTCGAAGTATTTGAACAGCTCCCCGTAGACGTTGTAGATGGAGCGATGGGACTCGTCGGCAATGATGAGGTCGAAGTGACCCACATCGAACTGCTCCATGATGTTGAGCATGCCCGGGTAGGTGGCGATAAAGATGCGGGCCGTCTGTCTGGTGGCCTTGTCACTGGAGCCGACGACACAGATGGGATCGTTGATAAATTCGTTGAAGGCGTTGCGGGCCTGTTTGCGCAGCTCTTTGCGATCGCACAAAAAGAGCACCCGCTTTACCCAGCGGGAATCGAGCAGCAACTTGGTCAGGGCGATGGATACGCGGGTTTTGCCGGTGCCAGTGGCCAGCACGATCAGGGCGCTGCGCTTCTTGTGGCTGAAGGATTCGGCCACCCGGCGAATCGACTCGAGTTGGTAGAGTCGGGTACCACCACCGGCGATGTTGGTGTCGATATCGGTTTGCAGCAGATCTTTTTTACTGGAGCGCTGCAAAATCAGGTGCTGCAGGCTCGCCTTGCTGTAAAAGCCAAATAGGCGGCGCGGCGGGTAGGCGTGGGCAGGGTGATCATCCCAGATATAGATGTCGTATCCGTTGGTGTAGAAGATGACCGGGCGCTGCCCATACTTCTCTTCCAGCCAGTCGGCATAGAGTTTGGCCTGGTGGCGGCCCGCTTCGGCATCGACCTGGGTGCTTTTGGCCTCGATGACTGCCAGAGGCTTGTGGTTATCATCCCACAGCACATAGTCTGCGCGCCCTTGACCGGTCTTGGTTGGTTGGTTTTGGGTGCCCTCTTCCTGGGTGACCTGGTCGGTGTCTCTGCCGTCGTCTGAGATATCCCAGTTGGCATCGAGCAGGCGCGAGTCAATCAGGCACCGGCGCGTCTCGGCCTCGTTCATGTCGAGTAGATTGACGGCCTGCTGGTTCTTCTGGCGGGACTGCTCAAGACGGGCCTTGAGTTCGTCGGCTTGCTCTTTGGCCTGCTGCAAATCGCGCAGGATGGCTATTTCGCGCTCTTCGGCGGCCTTGAGGGCGGCGCAGGCTTTTTCCAGCTCCTGGGCCTTCTTTTTCAGGGCGTCTGTGGTGAGTTCAACTACTTGCTGAGGGGGAAGGGTGAAGCTGCCGCACTCCTGCTGGTTGCCACTGTCGTAGCGAATATAGAGCCAGGCCGAAACCAGCCAGCTCTCTTTGAGCAGCCAGAGAGAGTGCTTCTGCTCGCATTTTTCACCGTGAGCCGCCTTGTTACCGTATTGGCGCAGAATATCGAGCTTTTCGACGATGGGCTTTGGCATCACCTGGACAAAGGAGTCGCCTTTGATGAGGTCGAACAGATTGGGCCGGTAGCCTTGGGGCAGGCGCTCTTCCCGGTAGAGCCAGCGCACGATCAGCTCGATCATGTTGCGAAGCTTGACCAGAGCGGTCTCGGGGTCGGTGTAGACGTATCCTTCAGCTACGGCCCCCAGGTCGGCCATTTCGGGCCACTTGCGGCGCAGCATTTCGAAGTTCAAAGACTTGTTTGCCATAACAGTCAATCTTCCAGAAAGTAATCCGAATCCAGGGTCTTGATGGTCAGGGTCTGGCGGGTGGTGACGCCGACGCCATATTCAATCATCAGGGCGGTTAGACGAGCACCATCGATAAGCACTATGCGCTTCTCGATCAACCCCACGTAATCGCGGGCGTCTTTGCTGAATGTGGAGGAGGTAATAAAGACCCCCTTGCGGGCCCTATGTAAATCAAGGGCGCCGGCAAAGGCCTGGATCTCGGGGCGGCCCACTGTCTTGTCGGTGTAGCGCTTGGCTTGCAGATAGATGGAGTCAAGCCCCAGCTTGTCTTCTTTGATGATGCCGTCTATCCCGCCATCGCTGCTGTAACGGGTGGTCTGTCCCGCCTCTTGCCCACTGCCGCCGTAACCCATGGCTACCATGAGGTCCACGACCAACTGCTCGAAGAAACGGGGGGATAGAGCTAGCACTTCACCCAGCAATTCGTCAGCTAGGGAGCTGTTCAGGACGGCGAGCGCCTGCTCTATTTGCTCTTGGGGGGTTTGCTGGGAAGGGGTAACCGATGGCTGGTCTGCCTGCTGTGTCGGAGCGTTTTCGGTTGAGGTTCGAGTAAAGGTAACAAACTCACTGAATTGAGCGAGGTAGCGATTATCAATGAGCTGGCCAGATGCCAATGCCGTCAATCCTCGCTCAGTGATCAGGCAAAATCCACGCTTGGGTTGCACAATCAGCCCAGCCTTAACCAAATAGGTCTTGGCCCAACCGACCCGTGATCTCACAGTGGTCTGACGACCACTAGGTGGAGTCTTGGCAAGTTGTTCAGGTGTAAAAGTGTAATGTGAGCAGACCGCCTCATAAACATCTCGTAACGGACGCAAGGTCCCGTCTTGAAGGGCGGATAGCACGATAGGCATCATGCTTTCATAGCTGGGGATTTGGTCGGTCATGAGGTCATGTCTGAATGCAAACGATATGACCAATATCATCTCATAGAATTAACTCAATTTGGTTGATCTTGGACTCATTAAGGATACGAATAGGAACGCTTTGGGACGACATGGCACCCAGGCATCACTGGCCCACACTAGCTGACGAGGTTTTCCAGGATCTGGTCCGCCTCTGGCATATCGTGGCGCTCGCTGGCCATCAGGTAACGAAGGGTATCCTTGGCTTCTTCCCGGGTCCGCGGCCGCAGCTCTGCCAGCAGGCCGAAGATGAACCAGTCTCGGGCAGAGGACTCCATGCGGTGCTCGTAATCGCCACTGGTATCACAAGCCTTTCGCAAGTAGTGAAGGTCATTCCAGTAAGCCAGCTCGTGAAGGCAATCGCTCAAGGTGTGTGGCATCAGCTCAGGTCGAACTTTGAATCGATCGGCTACCTGTTCCGGCGGGTAGTCCCATTCCACCCGCTCAACCGTTCTCAGGGCCTCCAGGCAAAATACCTCCGCCGGCGTGTCATCCCACAGTTCATCACCAAAGCGCCCGATCGCCTCGGCTTCCTTGGCTCGTCGTCCGATGGCACGCTCTGCCAGGCCATCCAGGTTGGCAAAGCCGATGCTGCCAAGACCCGCCATGACATGCCCGGCACTGGCCACCAGCCACTTACCGTAGCGCGTTTCCAGTTCATCGAGTGGGGTGGTTATCCGGCATGCCGCCTCCTTGGCTTGTTCAATGCGGCCCGGGTCACCAGTCTCTATCACCTGGCGTAACCAGAGCAGGGCATCGATTTCCTTGTCACCTGTCACCACCTGCTGGGGAGGCAGCTCAGGTGCCGCCGGCAAGGTCTCCCTGCAGCTTTGTCGTGGTGGCAGGGTAAACATGGCTCGGTGCCTTGGGTTATCAGCAAACAGCCCCGACCGGCTGATGATGGACTTCACGGTACCCAATGGCAGGCCGGCTATCTCGGCGACTTCACTAAGTGAATGACGGCGGCGCAATTCAAGCACCTGCTCTCGTTGTTCGTTGGTCAATCTCAAGGCAACCCCCTGTTGCAGTAAAAGTGTGATCTCGATCGGCTGTCTGCACTCTATGTATGAAAAAAACGGTGGCTACAGCGGCTACGCGGCTACAACTCCCCTCTAGACCGTGCCATTGCTGGGTTTGTCGTGTAGCCACTACCCAAAAAAGTGGTGGCTACAGGTGGCTACACGGCTCTTACTCTGTGGCTACAGCCCCTTTTTGTAGCCACTGTAGCCATTGTGTAGCCACTAAAAATCAACCTAGTGGCTACACCTCTATCCCTTGATACATAAGGCCTACAGAGGTGTTTTGTTGTGGTGTAGCCACTGTAGCCACCATTTTTGTTTCTTCTTTCACGCGCGCGCCTGAGGCAGAAAAGGCAAGGGCCACACTCGGTGGCCCTCTGGTTCCTGTTGGCTGAGGTTATTCATCCTCCAAGCCATCCCCTTCATCACCCAATACTCGCTCACCCAGCACATAGACCCTCATCCCCTTACCCATGCCTGGCAATCTGACCTGTCGCTGGAGCCGCTTCTTGTCTTTGCCTGTCAGCAGATAGCCAGCCTCAAGGCTCAAGATGGCCGCTCGCTTGGGATCTCGCCCCTTGGTGATCTCAAGCCAGCCCTGGGGCAGCACAAAGAAGCTCACCCCATCCGACTCCACCTTGCGAAAGCCCACCATGTTGGCTGGACGATGGCTAGAGTCGAACCAGTCGGCAAAGCGTGTGAACTGGTGAGCAAAGACAAATCCACGTACCTGCATCAGGGTGGCCGCGTCCTCCTGGTTGCCCAGGTGCCCCCGTTCTGCCAGCCAAGCTTTGAGGCAGACCCTCACCGCCCTGATGGCTTCCCCCTCTGGCCAGCCGGTCACCCCCAATCGGGTGGCCAGCTCCCCGGCTGCGGCCACCAGCGCAAACCGGTTGATAGCTCGGCCAACCTGATTACCCGCGCCCTTTGGAGTCAGCTCGGCTGCCAATTGCTTAATCTCGGCCCTCAGCCGCTCTCTCTGCTCATCCATGGTCTGAGTCAGGGCATGGGCATAGGTGCGAAAAGCGATGCCGTGATGTGCTTCTGTGTTGGCTTTCAGGGTGTCGGCAAAGCTGCGCCCTCCATCCATGCCATGCAGCCACTCAAAGGCGCCATGGTGCCCGGTATCGCTGGGGATCTGGATTGTCCGCACCTCCATCCCGGCCTGGGTACTCTTCCCGACACTGGCGGCATGGTCCTCGAGACTTAGCTCACCGGTGGAGAGGAACAGCAACCGCCAGGCCTTACGCTCTCTGAGCTCCCCATCCTGCTTACTGCGGCCCTTGCCTTGGCCGTTGGCCAGCATGTAGGCAGTTTGGCCTGCTTCCCGGCCGTCCAGCTCGCCCAGTTCATCCAGACAGAGCAAGGCATCATTGCGCCGACTGGCGATCCCCTCGATGGCGTTACCGGTGGAGCGCCAGGTTTGGGCATAGCGGTCCGGGTGACCATAGACACTGGCAGCCGCCTTCATCACCGTGGTTTTGCCGTCGGTACTCTCACCCTTGAGATGGAAGCCACCGCCCTCCATGCCTACCAGAGAAAGCAGGGGAGCGGCAAAGGCGAGGGACAGCGCAAAGCAAAGCCGAGAGTTGCCCACGGCCAGTCCTGCAACCCCCTGTTGCCAACCGGCCAGGGTACCGCGCTCAGTAAAGTCGCTAGCGGTGTAGCCGGCGGTCTGCAGAATGACCCCCTCGGCATCCGGCCCAATGGACCCACCGGGCAGCACATAGGCATGGCCATGCCATCCCGTGCGCTCGACACAGGTGATACGGCGCTTGGGCTGGCAGCTCATCAGGTAGGCTGCCAGCCTGCGCTTATGGCTCAGCTCGATAAAGGGCAGCCCCGCATCCAGCAGCGCGGCAAACACCTCCTCACCGTTGCGTGGGACCAGGGAACGCACCGGCATGGCCCACTGGCGCACCCGCCCGGCGCTGTCCCGCCACTCCAACAAGCGGCCATAGCCTCGGCCCTGCTCATCAGCGGTCTCTGCCAACACATGAACTGGGCTGGCAATGGGTACCCACTCTTGCCGGGCATCCTCACCCCGGCCCACTGTCATCAGGGCGCACAGGCGCGAGCCCCGCACCTCAAACCCTGTTGGCAGCTCTGGCCCTTCCTCTGGGCTGCTTTTCACCAGATGGAGCGGAGCCACATTGTCTGGCCAGGGCGCCTCGTCCGGTGGGGTGTCTGCCGCCAGAGTCTGCTCGAAGGCCACCACATCCACCAGCTGCCAGGGCTCGGCATTATGGCCCGGGTTGCCGCGGTAGAGCTCGGCCTTGGGGGCTTGCTTGCGCAGAGCCACGATCAGCCGCTTGGCCTTCTCGGGGGCGAGGTTGCCGAACTGGTGAACGATGACCCTCTTGGTGGCATCCCGATCGGCCATCTTGTAGAGCCTGGCGCCGTCATCCAACTGAGTGGGCCCCACATACAGCGCCTGTTCTGGTTCCACCTCTGGGTCAATCGGGTTGTCTATGGCCACCGCCTCGTTGTGAGCACGCTGCAGGGTAGCCCTGATGCCGGCATCCCGACTTGCTTGCTCACCGGTGTGGATCACGACCACCTGCAGATCGTCCAGGTCTGCGAACTTGAGGAAGGCGCCGGCCCGGGATGGCGGGCTGCTTTGATGACCGGGGCCTGCTGCCCCTTGGTGTATCACTGTCATTGCATCGCCCTCCGCTTGCTCTCACTCGCCAGCTCAACCACGGGATCCTTTCCCTCTTCGAGCATCTGGTGAACATCGGCGCAGAAGGCGCAATACATCTGATCCACCACCAAGGCGCCCAGAGGGGTCAAAGTCCCGTTCACCACCATGTGCCGCAGCATGAGCAAGGCATCGGCCTGCCCCTGCTGCGCCCCGGCGTTTTCGAGGTGAGCGCCCACGATGTTGTTATGAATGGCCATCGTCAGTGACTCAGCAGCAAGGGGAAGCTGGATCCCCAGGTGAGTAAACACATTGCCCCGGGCGGCCAAGTAGGCCTGGGCTAACTGCTCCACCAGCTTATTTATCTCGGTCATGGCAACCCCCTGTTGCATTGCGCTCGCCTGGTTGTTTCTGGGCCTTGGTCACCCGCTTGAAGAGTTCCCGCAGTACCGCGGGGCGCAGTGGATTGCGTGACAACTCGCGCCACATCCGGCCATTCAGGGTATTGATCAGTCGATTACTCATGGCGTGTCCCTCCCAGCAGAACGGCAACCAGTTCCTTGAACGCCCGATCATCCAATCCGGCTTTCAGCTCTCGAGCTTCCTTGGCGGTAACGGCCACCGCGGCGCCCTTGGTCTGGGCAATGAAACGATCTCTATCACTTCGCCACATGAAGGCGCTCAGGCTGCCTTGCTGTGAACGTTTCCCGGTACGGGGGTGAGTAGGGCCGATGAAAGTAGCCGGCTCGCTGCCGTTGGCCCATGCGAAATAGGTCATGCCAGCACCTCCTGGCAGAGCCCAACCTCAATGCGCAGGGCATCAAGCAAAGCGCTGAATTGCGCCCGCTCTTGGCGGCATAGGTCGGTTTGTTCCAGGGCATCGGCAAACTGCTCGAGCAGTGCCTCTAGGCGGGATGGGGTGGATTGGGTCATGCTGCCACCCCCTTGCTCGGGGTGCGGGACATAAACACCAACGACAAGCCAGGCAGGTTGGCGCGGGCTTGGGCCTCGGTATTGGCGATGATGGCGATAGTGCGGATACGCCGAAGCTCTGCTAGACGGCAGACGCGAGGACGCTGGATCAGGAAGGTGAAGATTTTGGGTAAAGCAGGGGTGGGGACAGTAGCCATCATGGCAGCCTCCTTCTTTAGCAGTTTGTTACCGCCACAGGAAGACGCCAATCTCCAACTGGTGGCAGCCCGAACGAGGTTGGCGTAACTGGTAAAGAAGGAAACCAGCGCCCCTTTCGAGGCCCTCGCCCGAACCGCCATAACACTGTAGAGGCCGCCGACCGGGTAGGCCAACAGCGCCTCAAGAAATGAGGATCGAGTACCGACAAAAAACCACGCAATAGGAGCGTGGGTCGGCTCCAACTTTAATTTCGAGACGCCAATCTCGGCAACGGATTTTGCCGCTGCAAAAGCAATCGTACTCTGTTGGACGTTGTGGGACAAGAGAGGAAGGTAAATCATGCCCGGCCCTCCCGCTCTACATGTGCCGCCAGCATGCTGGAGAGGCGCGCTTTGCGCTCGGCAAATGGCATTCCAGCATCTATTAGGGTGGCGTTGCTGCGCTCAAGGTAGGCGATCTGTTCGAGCTGATGAGAGTCCATGTGCTGGCGTACTTCCCGGCAACCACCATGCAGTTCAGACCAATGCTTGGCATCCACCCCTAACACCAACCGGTTGAGCATATTTAATTCGTTGCTGTAGTGGTGAGCTTTGGTTTCCTTACCTGCGCTGGTTCGGGTCTGCTGCAGAGCACGGCACATCAACCCATGGTAGTCCTTGGTCACCTCCCGCTGTGCCTGCCAATGAGCCACCGCGGCAGCTTGCTGCTCAGGTGCCACTATGGATAAGCGGCGCTCACACTCAATGAAGTAGTGGCGAGCCCGCCGTCCCTCGTCGTTGCGTTCGACCATTGCCAGCTCTTTGGCCATGTCGAGAGCAAGATGGTATTCCTTCACTCGCTGCGGGCGTGCTTTTGAGCTCCCCGAATTGGGGGAGCTCAAAGTTTCGACAACGGTGTAATCCATTCCCTCGATAAAGCAATACTCCCCGATCCGCTCCTGTACCCAGGTGGAGAAGTCACGGCCCACCTTGAGGAAGGTGTGAAGTTCACGGGCGTTGACGGCCTGAATCGGCTCTCCGCCGATATCTTGCTGATGGAGTGGCAGCAATTCTGACAAGGGATGGCTGTTTTTGGGCAAGGCTTCGCCCTGGGCAGTGAGCCCATATTGTTCTTTCATGGCATACCTCGGGGTTAGGCGGCGGGAGGAAGGGGGACTGCTGCCGGCGTGCGGGCGCACAGAATGGCGGCGTAGTCATCTGCCAATGGGGCAGCCTGGCGCTGGTGTCGCCAGTGGTTGATCAGAGCCACCAGCTTATGGGCTTGCTCACGGTCGGCCAGCCAATAGCGCTTGAAGCGAGTTGTCCCGCCGCCGCTATGCTGGTGCTCAAAAAAAGCATCTGTGATAGCTACCCCGTGGTTTCGACGGAGCAGGCCAATACTGTTGCGCAAGTTAAGGTCGTGGAGCCCAGCTAGTCCAGACAAGGCGCTGACGCCTTGGGCTCCCTGCTCCAGCAGGTGGGTGGCGACCAATTCGTACTTAGTGATATGCTGACCCTGCTCAAGCTGGGTCGTGCCGTTCGCGGTACGGCCTTTTTCTTTTTGCATATCCACCCCCTATGCCGCCACGTTGCGAGCTACGATACGCTCCGCCATCCAGGCATCAACTTCTGCCTCGACGAATGCCACTGAGCGCCCACCCAGACGTATGGTTTGGGGGAATTGGCCCTGGGCCATCAGGTCGTAGATGCTGGATTTGCTCAGGCCGGTTTTCCTGATTGCCTCTCGCACTCGAATAAAACGCAGTGCGGGGGTTGTGGGGGAAAAATGTTGTTCCATATTGGTTTGCCTCGGTCGTTGTTGACGGGGCAATGGAAACATAGCGGAGCGTACTGTTGGGTGAGTTATGAAAAACTCACGGGAGTTATTGAAAACTCATCTATCGAACACCGGCCTTTTCTAGCCAGGTTTTCAGAGTGTTTTTGTCTATGTTGGTTAAGGTTTCGCTCAACCCCTTGCTAGCTATTTTTCGTTGTAGTGCTTCAAGACCGCTTCCGTAATCCTTATCTGTAAATCCATGGGCTGTTAGCAGCTCAATAATGGCCTTGCTCTGGTTAGCAGTCACTCTAGTCTTGGTTGTTTCAGCAGAGGAGGACATAGCCTTAGAATCCGTCTCAACCTGCCTTTTATTGACTGGGATCGGTTCGCCGTTGGTGATGTGTTTATGTAGCAATGCGAGATCGTCTGCCATGACGATTAGGTGATTTTTAACTTGGGCAAAATTCTGTTGATCGCAGTTGTATTGCAAAGCTGTAAAGCAGCGATAGCCTCTGGTCTGTTTGGCACCTGGGCGAGAGTAAGACTCATAAACGGGGAATGACACGCCATCAGTGCCGTGGTAGAGCTTCGCGATAACAGAGCTTGGCACGCGCCAAATTCCCTTGATATCGGCTACGGTTATGGAAAGGTGGCCCCCGAATGGGTCCTTTTTCACTTCCTTTTGCTCCTCCTCTTCCTCTCTATACGGGTAAATACACATGGAGGCGTGATTGCTTATGCGAAATGTTCCTCCGTCTCGAAAAGCACTGACAATCTCTAAGTGTGGATATCCGGTATATATTATGTTGGATCTTGATGATACATCCTCATCGTCAGAATGAGCGCCTAGGGGCCGATGTTCTACGAGTATCCGAAGCGATATTTTCGATGTAGCCCCCCAATGGAGAATATCCTCGGCCTCACAGCCTAAAAGGCGGGCCGCTCGATCAATCCTGCAGTATTCCAGTGGCAGTAATGGGATGTCTTTGTTCATGGTGGCGTCGCCCTCTCACGTACCTTGAATTGTTATCGGGTCCGGTGGGCAAGGTTTCCCACTTTTCTCTCCGTCGAGATAGGCCCGGCAAGTCGTTAGGCTGGCGCTACTCGCCCACCACCTTCAATCCTTTAAAGCCGCTCGCCAGAGAGAGATTTCCCTGGCTGGCTTGCTCTATGTGGTTGCTCCACCAGCTCATCATGATCACCCGCTGCTCGTAGTAATCGCTGCGGTTATAGGCGCGGCGGATCTCGTTATCGTCGGCATGGGACAGTGCCGCCTCGATGGCATCAGGGTTGAACCCTTGCTCGTTGAGGGTGGTACTGCCTAGCGAGCGCAAGCCGTGGGCCACAAGTCGTCCGCCGTAGCCCAGTCGCTTAAGGGCAGCATTCGCGCTCTGGTCGTTGATATGACCGAGCGGATCACGGTAGCCGGGGAACACGAAGGGGCGGTGGCCGCTGATCGGCTTCATCCGCTCCAGCAGGGTCAACGCTTGTGGGGTCAGCGGAACCCGGTGGGGGCGCTCCATCTTCATCCGGTCAGCGGGGATGTTCCACACCTTGGCCTCCATGTCTATCTCATCCCAGCGGGTGCCCGCCGACTCACCAGGGCGAACCAGGGTGTGCAGGCTCCATTCAATCTGACAGCGGGTAGTGTGGTCTAGCCTACCGTTGGCAATGTCGGACATCAGCAGTGGTAGCTCCTCCGGCTTGAGCGTAGGCATATGCTTCTTGGCGGGCTTCTTGAACACTTTGCGAATGGCGGAGCAGGGGTTTGCATCAAGCAGGCCGTGGTTAACGGTGTAGTCGAGGATCTCGTTTATCCGCTGACACAGCCGGCGCACTGTCTCCAGCTTGCCATCAGCCTCAATAGGGCGCAGTAGTTCGATCACTAGGGGGGCGCGTATCTGGTCGATGGGCATGGAGCCGATGAAAGGCAGCACATACAGCTCAAGGGAGCGCCACGAATCGGCGGCATAGGCTTCGCTTACGTCGTGCCGTTTCAGTTCCAGCCACTTGGCAGCCATTCGTTCGAACGTGTTGGAGCAGGCCTCTTGCTGAGCCTGAACGATGGCGATCCGCTCTTCTTTATGGCGTTTGGGGTCAATTGCTTGAGCCAATAGGGCACGAGCCTCTCGCCGCCGTTCTCGAGCTGCGGCAAGAGTAACATCAGGGTAGGGGCCAAAACTGATATTGGCGCGCTTCTTGTCGCTCGGCCTGTAGTAGTTGAACACCCAGAGCCTCGCACCATTCGGCTTAACCCTTAGGTAAAGCCCGTCACCGTCAC
>RCUL01000326.1_pt1 | contig 28825 bp, 30 predicted proteins | sample 2167521 | NCBI WGS metagenome assembly RCUL01 (sample SAMN09932745, study PRJNA488358) | compost metagenome | feature: garden; material: soil; isolation source: compost soil in acetic acid-enriched culture | place: Germany: Experimental Botanical Garden Goettingen | collected 2016-01-27
CTCCACAAAAAGCATCGACAATCGCACGCGAAGCTTTCTTTATTGATTTCGCAGAAAAAGTGAGAACACTCGTAAAAACGCCGTTGATGGTAACAGGTGGATTCCGAACTGTAGAAGGTATGAATCAAGCTTTGCAGTCTCAAGCATGTGATGTTATTGGGATTGCAAGAATTATGGCCATTGAACCTGATGTCCCGAAATATTTGCTGGCAGGAAAAAATGGTCTTCAGTCAGTGCAACCCATCAAAACTGGCATCAAAAAAATTGATAGTCTGGGGATTATGGAAGTACTTTGGTATACCCAACAACTCAAACGGATTGGAAAAGGTAAAGAGCCGAAACCTAAGGAAAGTGGGTTATGGGCATTTATTAAATCGGTTTTACTCAGTGGTTGGGGAACTTATGCAACCCAACGTAGCCGAGCAAAATAATCAATTTACTTTACATCAGGCCAATAAAAAGCACTCTAACTGAGTGCTTTTTTATATTTATATTATTCGCTTTTCAGGCGAATAGGGCGAGTGCCAATTTCAGCTCCCGTCATTTGGTCTAACACAATAGGTTTGATTTCAGTACCTTGTTCTGCATCAAGGAAAGTCACCATTTTTTCAGGCTGTTCATAAGGTTTGTATTTTCGACCCCATGCGCCAATCACAAATAAAACAGGTAAGAAGTCTTTGCCTGCTTGAGTTAATACATACTCTTCACGCGGTGGATGTTCAGAATATTGTCTTTTTTCAAGTAAGCCTTCATCTACCAACACAGACAAACGTTTTGTTAGCATTGTAGGTGCAATACCTAAACTTTTACGAAACTGATCAAAACGAGTAGATCCTACATGTGCATCTCGTAAAATCAACATGCTCCACGCATCACCTAGCACAGAAAGGCTTCTGGCGATTGGGCAGACTTCTAGATCGATATTTTTACTCATATAACATTAATCAACTTAATTGTGACTACTAAAAAAATAGTAACACAAAGTGGCGAATTAAGCGAGTTTGAATGCTTAATATACAATAATAACTCTATGTCCCGAGTCAATTTTGAACTATGTCTGCACTAGGCTGACTTTCTAATAACTTGGATAAATTATTTTCAAGCCAAGTAGTTAAATCAAAAAGTCGTTCGGAAGCCTCTCGTCCAAAGTCTGTTAATTGATAATCTACACGAGGCGGTATTTCTGCATAATCCTGACGTATGATAAAACCATCGTGCTCAAGCGTTTTTAACGTTTGTGCCAACATCTTTTCACTAATGCCATCAATAATTTTCTTTAACTCATTAAAACGCAGACGTTGATCTCGAAGTGCAACTAAAATCAAAACACTCCAACGGCTAGTGAGAGTTAATAAAATTTTTCGAGAGGGACAATCTGCTGCAAAAACGTATCCTTTCATCGCTCACCACCTTAATTACAAAAGTTTACATTTGTTTCTAAACTTACTTTTAGGTAAGTACTTACTTTTAGTAAGTTAAGGTACTACGATGATTGAAATATATCAACTACCTCAGATGGAGATCATCATGCGTATTGCAGTTACTGGTGCATCAGGTCAACTCGGCCAATTCGTTATTTCTCAATTACTCGAACGGACTGACGCAAAAAATATTGTCGCATTAGTTCGCAGTCCAGAAAAAGCATCAGATTTAAGCTCAAAAGGGATCGAAGTGCGTGCTTTTGATTATGGCCATGACGCAGATAAACTTTCGGTTCAATTGGCTGGTATTGATAAGCTTGTATTAATCTCATCGAGTGAAGTTGGTCAACGTACAGTACAACACCAAAATGTGATTAATGCGGCAAAGCTTGCAGACGTAAAATTTATTGTTTATACGAGTTTATTAAACGCAGATACATCACCACTTCTATTAGCACAAGAACATGTTGAAACTGAAAAATATTTAAAAAAATCGGATATCCCATATACGCTATTACGTAATAACTGGTACAGCGAAAACTATGCAATGGGGCTTGCACAAGCAGTTGAGCATGGCAAAATTTTTGGGGCAACGCATCATGGCAAAATTGCTTCTGCTTCACGCTTAGACTATGCGACTGCTGCCGCTGTGGTATTAACGGAAGAAGGGCATGAAAATAAAGTTTATGAACTAGCAGGTGATACGAGTTACACCCTTGATGATGTTGCAAAATGGGTAAGTGAAATTAGCAAAAAAGAAGTAATTTACCAAGACCTACCAGAAGAGGAATATAAAGCACTCTTGGTACAATTGGGTATACCAGAAGGGTTTGCTGGCATCTTGGCAGATTCAGATGAAGGCGTATCTAAAGGAGGCTTGTATAGTGATAGCAAAGATCTACACCAGTTAATTGGTCGTGCCACTACAAGTATGCAAGAGACGATTAAAGAATTCTTATCTTAAGTTAATGCTATAGCTCTTATCTAAAAACAAAAGGCTTAAGTCATTCTGATTTAGGCCTTTTATATATTTTAATCAATAATTTAATCAGTAAAACCATTAAATTTACGTAGAGTATTATCCACAAATTTTTCTGGCATAAATCGGCGAAGTAAGCTGACTTGAGTAGATTGTTTTCCTGCTGTATAGCGTAACTTTGGATGAGTTGCTGTAGCTGCTTTTACTACCATTTCTGCCACAACAATTGGTGCATCGCCTTCTTCTACCCACTTACGCATTAATTTTTCACTTCGTTCGCGTTGATTTTCATAGATTGAAAGGGGATTATCTACTCTGGTTAAATTATCTTCAAAAGAAGTTTTAGTTACACCAGGTTGAACTAATAATGCACGGATACCAAACTTACGTATTTCGTGATCAAGTGATTCTGTATAGCCTTCAATAGCATGTTTGGTTGAAGCATAAAAAGCGTTGAATGGAGAGGGAATCAAGCCAAGGAGTGAACTCATATTAATGATTCGACCACTCTTTTGATTTCGCATAATCGGCAATACGGCATTCACCACACGAGCAACGCCAAAAACATTGACGTCAAATACGCGCTGAGCTTGAAGAATAGAAGACTCTTCCGCAGCGCCAATAAGGCCTATGCCTGCATTATTAACAACAAGGTCAATGCGACCAACTTGCTGCATAATTTCATTAATTAACTTTTGAACAGAGTTTTCATCTGTTACATCACAGATGAGCATGGTAATTCCTAGTGAGTCTGCTACTGGTTTACGACTAGTACCAAATACACGATAACCAGCATCAACTAGTGCTTGAGCTGTTACCAGTCCTATACCAGAAGAAGCACCTGTGACTAAAGCAACCTTACTATTCATAGCAATTTTCTCATGATGACTTGAGTGATAATTTGCTATGTTAGTATCATTTTGATACTTTGTCACTATTAAAATGATACTGTGCTGAGGTGCTTTGATAAAACAGATATATTTTAGTTTTTATATTTCTTTCTTTCGAAATTGGATTGGCGTCATTCCTGTCCATTTCTTAAAGGCACGCGTGAAATTTGTAGGTTGTATATAGCCTAGATAAAGCGCAATCTCTTGTATTTCCATATCACTATTAAGTAATAAGTTTTCAGCTTCTTTTTGTTGTGCTTCTTCTAATAATTGCACATATGAAGAACCGACTTGGCTTAAGTGTCGTCTCAGTGTGCGACTAGACATATTTAAGCGATTCGCAATTTCATCAAAAGTGGGATAACCGAGTTGTGGTTTTAAATTTAACTCTGCTTTTACGGTCAGGCATATATCTTTAATTTGTTCGGAAAAGCGGATTTGTTCAGCTTCACATTGTGCCAGAGCTTGTTTAAAGGCAATCGGATCTGCCATTTTAATGGGCAAATTTAGAAGCTGTTTTTTATACCGAATTTGATTAGTCGGTTGATTAAAATGAATAGTAGGTAATAAATGTTGATAAGCTTTGTGATAAGTAGGTTCTGGCCAATCCATCCATAACTCAATTTCAGTAAAGTCATGCTCTATCAAAAATTGACCAGCTTGAATCACGCCAATCATCAAACATTCATAAAAAAATCGCCTAAGCGTTTCTGCTTGAGCAGGTTGATTACTGACAACAGGGTGAGTTTCTTTAATTTCAATAATAGAAAATTCATGCTCATCTAACAGAGCAATACGATAATCTTTTAATCGCATATTAAAAAATTGTGTTGAAACCTCAATGGCCTGACGTAAATTGGGACTGCTCATTAAGGCATATCCCATTGGCCCATGGGCAGTTAAACGCAGTTTTATTCCATACTCATATCCCAAGCCAGAATCTTTCGACAATAGCAAGCTTTCCCACGCCAGTTTAGACCATTGCATTGGGGTAATTCGGGCGTCTAATTGGTCTAAAAGTGTTAAGGGAATTTTACTTTTTTTCAAAATCTCAAGCGCAGAAAACCCTTTGTCTACCATAATTTCTAATAATAAATGAGCATAAGAAATAGGAATGCTGGCTTTGGATAGCCCATAAGGATCCTTCATATTCTTTTTTTGTTGTGGCCGGAAATGATTATCAGTATGTCTGATCTACATCTCACGCTCAAGTTAAAACTTCGGAATAATCAATTTATTCTATTTTGAGCAAGAATTATGAGCCTACCTATTCCACGAGCCTCATCTCGCGTTGTGATTACAGGTGCTTCATCGGGCATTGGTGAAGAGTTAGCAAAACAGTTCGCTTTACGAGGCTATTCCTTAGTTTTAGTCGCTCGCCGTGTCGAAAAATTAGAAGTACTGGCTGAAAAATTAAAAGCTGAATATCAAATATCTGTCGATTTATATCCATGTGATTTGGGAGATAGACAAACTAGAGCTAAGTTTCGTCAGTATTTAGAAGGTATTGAGGTTTCAATTCTTTGTAATAACGCAGGTTTTGCAACTTTTGGACGGCTTCAAGAGTTAGATGCAGATCGAGAACGTGAAGAAGTTGAAGTCAATAGTGTGGCAATTCATGACCTGACTTTAGCTGTGTTGCCACAAATGCTCAAACGAAAATCTGGAGCAATACTGATTGTAGGCTCTACTTCTGGTCATCAACCCACTCCGGCAAATGCCACATATGCGGCAACTAAAGCATTTGCAAACTCATTTGCAGAGTCTTTACATAGCGAACTAAGTGGTACAGGCGTGACCTGTACTTTACTTGCTCCGGGTCCTACTAAAACAGGTTTTAATGAAGTTGCTGGAATTACCAAAATTGATGGAGTCGGTGGCAATTTTGTTTGGGTAACAGCAGAACGAGTAGCTAAAGAAGCGATTCAAGGTATGGATCGGAATTGTCGAATTGTGATTCCCGGTTTTATTGCGCAGGCGCAAACTTTTGGGGGACGTTATACCCCGCGCATCATCTTGCTCCCAATTCTGAAACAAGTATTTTCGAGATTAAAATCATGAGACAACTCATCAATGACTTACGTGTGCCTGTAGGTTTAGCCAATCTTGGCAATAAGCTGTACCACAATGCGCAGTATTTGACGGCTGTTGTTGAAGTGGATGAAAAAGCGATGGCTCGTTGGTTACCGTCTGGAATGACACTGGTTCAGCCTGCCAGAGCTGATTTGTTCTGTGCTTATTTCCCGGAAAATGTCTATACGGGTGCTTATCATGAAGCGGGTTTATTCGTTCATATTAAAGTAGGCAATAAAACAGGAATCTTTTGCCCTTGGATGATTTTGGACGATGATCGCGCCATGATTATTGGACGTGAGTTGCTTGGCTATCCTAAAAAGATGGGTGAGATTAGTTGGGAAAATGACGGCAAACGTATTGTTAGCAATGCTTCACGCCGCGGTACAACACTCATTGAAATGGAAGCTAAGCTTGGTGAAGTCATTGATGATGCACCTCCAATTTTAGGGCTACCACATCGTAATATCACAGGTGGATTGGGCCTTGGTCTACCACGTGAGGTTCGATTTACTCCGAAAGAACATCCACTTGAAGTCCGTCGTGTAGAAATGAACTTACGTTTTACGGGTACTGAAAATGATCCTTTACACGATATGGGACTAGGCAAAGTCATTGAGGCAAGATTGCATCGAGTTGATTTATCGGGTGGGTTAATTCCTCCAATTCAAATACCTCGTCTACGCACGCCGTTATTTTTATTGCGCCAATTTAATCCTCGCGTTTTATAACTGGAGAATAAAGATGAATGCGTTCTTTAAGTCAAAACAAACACAAGATTTTTCTAAAATCTCGGCTTCAATTGATATTCCTGTAAGAACAATGGATTTTACTTTTCAAGATGAAATTCCTGAGTTCTGGTTTGATAACAATGCCTTACTTACGATGTTGTTGACTGCATTATCGAGCGCATTTCCAGATGGTGAACGTCAATTTATTCATAGTGTGCGTAATTATCAGGCAAAAATTGAAGATCCTATTCTGCTTAAACAAGTTCGTGCTTTTATTGGTCAAGAAGCACATCACGGTAAAGAACACGACGCGCTCAATGCTGTCATGCTGAAAAAAGGCTATCCCGTAGATCGAATTTATAAGCGCTTTAAAAAGATGAATTGCTTAATGCAAGAGCAATTCTCTACAGCTCATCAGCTTGCATGCACCGTATGTATGGAACACCTCACAGCAATTCTAGCTGACTATTTTATTAGTACCGCACCCCAAGATTTAGAATTATTTAATACGCATGTAAGAAAAATTTGGGCATGGCACGCGATTGAGGAAACGGAACATAAGGCTGTAGCTTTTGATGTATATCAGTCTTTGGTCAATAGACCTTATTTCTTGCGATGGGTCATGATAGAAACCACGCTTTCTTTTCTTGTCATTACCACCAGAGGAACGGCAGAACTGTTACGAGCTTCTGGCAAACAACGAGATTTAAAAGAACTCTATGAAGGTCTTCGTTATTTGTTTGGAGGACAAGGTCTAGTCAGACGTATTGGTAAAAATTATCGCGATTTTTTCTCCGCAGATTTTCATCCTTGGCAGCATGACAATCGGGAGATGATGAACTTATTAAAAAAACAATATTTCAATGAAGAGCTGTTGAAATAATCAAAAGTTGATGCTTATTCAGCACCTACAGAACAAACAATTTTAGGAATAATTACCATGGCACAGTCTACATTTACAAATTCTTCGCTACAGCAACCATTAAAATTGGCATGTGGCATAACCATACCAAACCGTATTGCAAAGTCGGCCATGAGTGAACAATTGGCAGATCGACACGGTTCACCCACCACAGACTTACAGCAACTTTATGCAGCATGGGCAAGAGGTGGAACTGGGTTGTTAGTTACGGGCAATGTGATGATTGACCATCGTGCCTTTGTTGAACCAAGAAACGTCGTTTTGCAAGATGAGCAATTTTTACAAGCAAATAAGTTATGGGCTCAGGCTGCTAAGGCCAATGGCAGTAAAATCATTATGCAAATTAACCATCCAGGTCGTGTTGCGGTTTTGCCACTTTTGAAAAAACCGATAGCACCATCCGCAGTCGGGCTTGATTTACCTGCCATGAATATTATTCGTGTTCCACGGGCGATGACTGAAGCCGATATTTTAGAGCAAATTAAGCGCTTTGCCACAACCGCTGAACTGGCTGTTAAAGCAGCGTTTGATGGAGTACAGGTTCATGCTGCACATGGTTATTTACTCTCTCAATTTTTATCACCTTTGGCTAACGTTCGGACAGATGGGTGGGGAGGAAGTCCTGAAAACCGACAACGTATGTTGATTGAAACTGTACGTGCGGTTCGCCAAGCGATTGGCAAACATAAAATACTAAGCGTAAAACTCAACTCTGCCGATTTTCAAAAAGGCGGTTTAAGTCAGGAAGAGTCTTTAAAAATTGCATTAGCTTTAGAAGCAGAAGGGATTGACTTATTAGAGATTTCAGGTGGGAATTATGAATCTCCTGCCCAGTTAGGCTATGCGCCTGATCGTTCTGCTCAACGTGATGCATATTTTATTGACTATGCCACCGCACTTCGTAAGCAAAGCAAATTACCCCTGATGTTAACAGGCGGACTGCGTGATGTAGATTTTATGAATCACATTGTTGCAAATGGTACGGTTGATTTAGTTGGGTTGGCTCGGCCTTTTGCAATACAGCCCGATTTAGCCAAACAACTGCTAGCCGGAAAATCAGTATTAAAACCAGCAAAAATTCCAGCGGTTGGATATAAACCAGTAGATGCTTATTTGCAACTCGGTTGGCATGCAGCGCAATTTCGCCGTATTAGCAGTGGGCAACAACCGAAAGCAATTAAGGGATTAATCCGTACATTGATTGCCTTTGGTCCACGTATGGGCTTTAACATTTTGACTCAAGATTAGTGGTAAAAGCTTTTGATATAAGGAGTTGTTATCATGAATAGCTTAATCAGACAAAACCATGTCATTGTTCCGCGGCGTCCTGTATTTAATTTTACTGAAACACCATGTCATTGGATTTATGATGATCCAATCGTTTCACAAATATTAAATTCAATTAACCCGATTACACCTGCTCCAGAACGTTGGTTTTGTCAGACGTTTAGAGATGCATTGCCTTATATTAAAGATGAAAAACTTAAAGAGGCAGCCATTGCTTTCATTAAACAAGAGGGTGCTCATAGTTATGGACACACTCTAGGAACTCGGCATATAGAGGCTTTAGGGATTGATTTAAGTCATTATACCAAGATGATGAATTGGATATTTAATGACATGATTGGTCCCAAACCATTAGGCTATGAATTGAAGCGTCCACGCTTAAAGACGATGTGGTTGACGACTCGATTAGCAATGGTGGCTGCTGCCGAACATCTGACTGGAGTGTTAGGAGATTGGGTTCTTAATGCAGAGGGGTTACAACACGCACCTGTCGATGTAGAAATGTTACGTTTATTGCAATGGCACGGAGCTGAAGAGGTAGAGCACCGTGAAGTAGCCGATGCAATGTTTAGATATTTTAGCAATAGCAATGTACTTCGGGTTGGGGCGGCAGTTTTCACGTTCCCTCTATTTATTGTTTTGGCTTATGTTGCTGTCGAAAATCTAGTAGAACAAGACGCTCAATTACCGCATCGTTTTCGTTTTAAAGATTATTTCCGAGCAGCTCGACAAGACCGTGTGCCCAAGGCTGACGATATAATACGTGCCTGCTTGCGGTACTTTAATTCCAATCATAATCCTTTAAATGAGGGATCGACTGAGCAAGCATTGGCATTTTTAAATGATGGTAATTACAAACATGCCACTTAAATGACTGTTATCAAAATTGTATGGTTTACGGCGCTTATTTATTAGCAGTTCAAACTACTCATAATCTGCAATAGTTGCGCCTTACACCATACTATTTGGTGTTCATGGGACTTTTGCTGATCCCAATATAAATTCATTTGGTATCCAGCTATATCAATGGGGAGTGGATGCACCTTAATTTGAGGGTAATTATCTTTAAAATAAGCAATTTGGCATTGAGGAATCGTGAGTAAATGGTCCGTTTGTGTAATTAATCGGATTGCAGTTTCATATTGTTGACAGCGAAAACTAATTGTTCTTTTGATCCCTTGTTTAGATAAGAAAAAATCTTCGAAGACACGACCTGTGGGACGAGAGGACACAGTAATGTGCTTAGCATCTAAATAAATTTCTTTGGTTAGATCAGTAGATGATAATAAGGGATGCTGCTTGCGACTTATTACCACAAACTGATCTTTAGTACAGCATTCATAACCAATGCTATCTTCAACAGAATGATGAACATCAATCGCAAAATCGATTTTACCCGTAGAAAGCTCATGTCTTAAGTTTTTACGATCAATCCGTACGCTATTTAACTGCAAATTAGGATTAAATTGAGTTAAGTGTTGAATAATAGAAGGTAAAAAAATCCCTTCATACTCATCATTCATAGCGATGGTGAGGTGCTTTAAATCTCGTGCTGGCACAAAGTCATAAGTGCTTTGAATTGCTTGATGCATCAGTTGCAATGACTGTTCAATTTTAGGCCATAAACGTTTGGCTAAGGGTGATGGAACAACACCATGCCCATCTCGAATAAAGAGTGGGTCATTAAAATGATCGCGTAAACGAGCCAACGCATGGCTAACAGCCGGTTGGCTTAAAAAAAGTTGTTCACTCGCACGTGTTAGATTTTTTTCTTTATAAATTGTGACAAACACCCGAAATAGATTGAGATCAATACGAGCGAGAGAGGCGACATTATTATTCATTTCATTCATGGTTTGTTATTCAAACAATTCATTTTATTCATTGTAGCAAGTTAGGTATGGTCAGGAAATAGCACAACAAATAGAGTGATTAAAACCGTGAATTTTGAACTTAGCGCTCGTGGTAAACAATATTTAGAAAAAGTTAAGCAATTCATGGCAACTGAAATTGAGCCTATTGAAGATGAGTTTTGGGCTGAGGTTCGACGGACTTGCGACCATGAAGATTGGACTACATGGAAATGGCCGACTGCTTTGGAAACATTAAAAAATAAGGCAAAGGAAGCTGGCTTGTGGAATATGTTCTTACCTGATGACACATTAGGTGCGGGTCTGAATATTCAAGAATATGCTCATATCGCAGAACAAACAGGTCGTAGTTTTTTAGCTCCTACCGTTTTTAACTGTAATGCTCCTGATACTGGCAACATGGAAGTTTTATGGCGTTATGGGAATGAAGCGCAGAAAAAACAATGGTTAGAACCATTATTAAAAGGCGAAATTCGTTCAGTTTTTTGTATGACCGAGCCTGAAGTTGCATCAAGTGATGCCACCAATATGCAAACTACTGCAGTTATTGAGGGTGATGAAATCGTTCTCAATGGTCGAAAATGGTGGTCATCAGGTTTAGGTGATCCGAACGCTAAAATATTGATTGTGATGGCACGCACACCTGATGAAAATAAAGGTCAACACCAACAGCATTCGATGGTTTTAGTACCTATCGATACGGCTGGAATCAAGATTGAAAGAATGCTTCCAGTTTTTAATGAAACTGAGGCACCCCATGGTCACGGTGAAATTAGTTTTAATAATGTACGTGTACCCGTGAGTAATTTCATTAGCGAAGCTGGACAAGGTTTTTCAATTGCACAAGGGCGTTTAGGGCCAGGGCGAATACATCATTGCATGCGCTGTGTGGGAGCATCGGAACGTGCCCTAGAGTTGGCAATTGATCGTGGTATGAGCCGTACGGCGTTTGGTCAACCAATTTTAGAATTAGGCGGCAATAAAGAGCGTATTGCAGATGCCCGAATTGCGATTGATCAAGCTCGATTATTGACTTTGTATGCAGCTTGGAAAATGGATACCGTTGGAAATGTTGCAGCTATGACTGAAATTTCAGCCATTAAAGTAGTTGCCCCTAATGTAATGCAACAAGTCATGGACATGGCAATTCAAATTCACGGTGGAATGGGAATATCAAATGATACGCCGTTGGTTCGTTTTTTTGCTCTTGCGCGAACTTTACGTTTAGCGGATGGTCCAGATGAAGTTCATAAACGCGTCATTAGTAAAATCGAGTTAAAAAAGCGGGGATATAGCCACCATCGAGCAGAGGGGAAATAACCATGTCTGTGATTGATGTTGGTGGTCAGGTACGTCAGGGTGAAGAACTCAACATAACTGCTATACAAGACTGGCTGTTTCAACAGGGTATTTGTTTAAAAGGTACACCAAAAATAACTCAATATTCGGGTGGGGCCTCTAATTGGACTTATCGGATTGAATGCGATAATCACGATTTGATTTTACGGCGCCCACCATCAGGCACAAAAGCAAAATCTGCTCACGATATGGTGCGGGAATATCGGGTGCAAAAAGCACTTAAGCCACTTTATCCTATGGTTCCCGAAATGGTGGCATTGTGTACAGATCACACCGTCATTGGTTGTGATTTTTATGTGATGGAACGTATCGAAGGCATAATTCTTCGCGCTGATCTTCCCCAAGACCTAAGTTTAAGTAGAGATCAGCTCAAAGTTCTCTGTACAAATATGCTGGATTCTTTAATCGCCTTACATCAACTCCCTTATCAAGGCACTGATTTAGAAATGCTAGGTAAAGGCGAGGGTTATTGTCGTCGCCAAGTGGAAGGGTGGGATAAGCGTTATGAAAAAGCATTAACGCCTGATGTACCAAATTTTAGTGCCATAAGACAATGGCTCCATGCGCATGTCCCGCAAGACAGTAAAACGTGTGTCATTCATAACGATTGGCGATTTGATAACCTTATTTTAGATCGACAACAACCTACTTCTATTATTGGGGTTTTAGATTGGGAAATGACCACTCTGGGCGATCCACTTATGGATTTAGGGTGTGCTTTGGCTTATTGGGTACAAGATGACGATAACGCAACATTGAAATCTATGCGTCGTCAGCCAACCTATTTACAAGGTATGTTTTTACGTCAGGAAGTCGTGGACTATTATCTGCAAAAAACAGGTTTACAAACCAACAATTGGACGTTTTACGAGGTATTTGGCTTATTTCGTTTAGCCGCTATTCTCCAGCAAATTTATTATCGTTATTACCATAAAGAAACTCAAAATCCTGAATTTAAAAATTTTGGGATTTTTGTCGAAAATTTATATGAGCGTTGTTTGCAACTGACTTTACAAAATCCATGAACATAAGGAAATGATATGGCTACAAATTTATTCGATTTGACTGGGAAAATAGCCTTAGTTACAGGTGCAAGTCGTGGTATTGGTGAGGAAATTGCCAAACTTTTAGCTGAACAAGGCGCCCATGTGATTGTATCTAGTCGCAAGGTTGAAGATTGCCAACGCGTTGCTAATGAAATTATTGCAGCAAATGGTAAAGCGGAAGCAGTTGCTTGTCATGTGGGTAAACTAGAAGATATTGCAGAAATTTTTGAATATATTCGTAAAGAACATGGTCGTTTAGATATTTTAGTCAACAATGCAGCTGCCAATCCTTATTTTGGGCATATTTTGGATACGGATATTGCGGCCTATAACAAAACAGTTGAAGTCAACATTCGTGGATATTTCTTTATGTCTGTCGAGGCGGGCAAATTAATGAAAGAACAGGGTGGCGGTGCAATTGTGAATACCGCATCTGTGAATGCCCTACAACCCGGAGACCAACAAGGTATTTATTCTATTACCAAAGCTGCGGTGGTGAATATGACCAAAGCCTTTGCAAAAGAATGCGGACCATTGGGTATTCGAGTGAATGCTTTATTGCCGGGTCTTACCAAGACCAAATTTGCTTCAGCACTATTTGAAAATGAAGATATTTATACAAGCTGGATGAGTTCAATTCCATTACGCCGTCACGCAGAACCACGTGAAATGGCTGGAACTGTACTTTATTTAGTGTCAGATGCTGCGAGCTATACGAATGGTGAATGTATTGTGGTTGATGGCGGTTTAACTATTTAGGGAGGAATAGCAATGTACGAACATTATTCAGGTCAAGTGGTCTTAATCACAGGTGCGGCGAGTGGATTTGGTGCATTGCTGGCAGAGCAACTGGCAAAGTATGGTGCAAAATTAGTGTTGGGTGACTTGAATATTGAAGGGTTAAATACTGTAGTTGAACCGCTACGCCAAGCAGGAGTGGAGGTGGTTGCGCAAGTGTGTGATGTCAGCTGTGAAGCAGATGTACAGGCTTTGGTGCAAAGTGCAGTTACTCAGTTTGGTAGAATCGATGTCGGGATCAATAATGCAGGTATGAGTCCGCCGATGAAAAGCTTTATTGATACCGATGAAGCAGATCTGGATTTGAGTTTTGCCGTCAATGCCAAAGGTGTGTTCTTTGGAATGAAGCATCAAATTCGTCAGATGTTGCAACAAGGTGGTGGCATTATTCTGAATGTTGCTTCTGTTGCAGGTTTAGGCGCAGCTCCCAAATTGGCTGCCTATGCTGCGGCAAAGCATGCTGTGGTGGGATTAACCAAAACAGCAGCGATTGAATATGCAAATAAAGGCATTCGAGTTAATGCAATTTGTCCATTTTATACAACCACCCCGATGGTGGTCGACAGTGAACTCAAAGAGAAACAAGACTTTTTAGCGCAGGCCTCGCCAATGAAGCGTCTTGGCCATCCAAGCGAAGTGGTAGCAATGATGCTGATGATGTGTGCCAAAGAAAACTCATATCTCACAGGTCAAGCCATTGCAATTGATGGCGGCGTGACAGCTTATTAAAACATTTATTAAATAATATCTTATTCATTTATTTAGGAAAAAATCATGACAATTAATTTAAGCAATCGAGTGGCTATTGTTACCGGTGCTGGCGCTGGTCTAGGGCGAGAACATGCGCTGTTACTGGCTCGTTTGGGTGCAAAAGTGGTCGTGAATGATCTGGGTAGTGATGTAAACGGAAAGGGCGGCTCAACCATGGCGGCCCAAAAAGTCGTGGATGAAATTATTGCAGCGGGTGGCGAGGCGATGGCAAATGGCGCTTCAGTCACTGATATTGAACAAGTTCAACAGATGGTAGATGAAACAATGGCCCGCTGGGGTCGTGTAGATATTTTAATTAATAACGCTGGAATTCTTCGAGATAAAACCTTTAGTAAGATGTCACTAGATGACTTCCGTACAGTAATTGATGTGCATCTCATGGGGGCGGTAAATTGCACTAAAGCTGTATGGGATATCATGCGTGAGCAAAAATATGGTCGTATTGTCATGACCACGTCATCCTCAGGTTTGTACGGCAATTTTGGGCAGTCAAACTATAGTGCTGCAAAAATGGCCTTGGTTGGTTTAATGCAGACGCTTGCTTTAGAAGGTGAAAAATCTAATGTTCGGGTGAATTGTCTAGCTCCAACAGCAGCAACTCGTATGCTTGAAGGTTTATTACCCGAAGAAGCGCTTAAAGCTCTTGCGCCAAGTGCTGTCAGTCCTGCAATCGCGACTTTGGTTAGCGAAGATGCACCTACCCGTATGATTCTTTGCGCTGGCGCAGGTAGTTTTGAGGCAGCACACATCACCCTCACACAAGGGATTTATTTAGGTACAGATGAACAAGTTCCTCATGTTTTAGCACAATGTTTAGCTGATGTTTCGGACCGAACAGATGAGTTTGTGCCTGTCAGAGGAGGCGCTCAGGGTGAGCTTGAGCTGAAAAAAGCTTCATTAATGGCAGGAGAATAATTTTGACAAAAAATACATTAAGCATCGACCAATTGGTTGAGTTGCAAGGCCAAGCATTAGGTAGCTCGCAATGGATTACGATTGATCAAAGCATGATTAATACCTTTGCAGATGTCACACAAGATCATCAATTTATTCATGTGGATGAAGAAGCTGCTCGTCAGACACCTTTTGGGGGCACGATTGCCCACGGTTTTTTAACACTCTCTTTGCTTTCAGCGATGGCCGCTCAGGTTTTGCCGACTGTACAGGGGCAGAAATCAGGCGTGAATTATGGCATCAATAATTTGCGTTTTATGAGTCCTGTATATAGTGGTAAGCGGGTGCGTGGAAATTTTCACTTAAAAAATGTTTCCGAAAAAAATAAGGGAGTTTATCAATTGATCATGGAAGTCAGTATTGAAATTGAAAACCAAGCCAAGCCAGCACTTGTTACAGAGTGGCTTACACTTGTGAACGTATAGGAATAAACCATGAGCAATGAATTAATTCTCTCTCGCCGTGATGTAGATTTTTTGCTATTCGATTGGCTAAAAGTCGAAGAACTTAGTCAACACAATTCTTTTGCAGGACAGGACCGTTTTGAATATACGTCTGTTTTAAACGTTTACGAGGCTTTGGCAACCGATTTATTTGCTCCTCATAATAAAAAAAATGACAGTAACGAACCTGTTTTTGATGGTGAACGTGTGACGGTCAATCCTGAAGTCGGAGTCGCGCTTAAGGCCTTTGCTGATGCGGGTTTGATGAGTGCAGCTTTTCCATCAGATTGGAATGGTATGAACTTACCCAATACCATTGAGCGTGCAGGTATGGCATATCTACTCGGTGCCAATTCAGGAACAGCGGGCTATGCTTTTTTAACCATTGGTAATGCAAATTTATTAATGGCACATGGTGAACCTGAAAAAGTGAAACCCTATGTCAACGCCATGATGGAAGGTAAATGCTTCGGAACGATGTGTTTATCTGAGCCACAAGCAGGTTCAAGTCTGGCTGATATTCGTACACGTGCGATTAAAACAGAAGATGGTCGTTATCGCTTGTTTGGAAACAAAATGTGGATTTCAGGCGGCGAGCACGATATCTCTGACAATATTGTTCATTTAGTTTTGGCAAAAATTCCAGATGAAAATGGACAATTACCAGCAGGTGTGCAAGGCATTTCTTTGTTTACCGTACCGCGCAAATTACTCGATGAAAATGGGCAGCCAAGCGAACGCAACGATGTAGTTTTGGCTGGAATTAACCATAAAATGGGTTATCGGGGAACAGTGAATTGTGTGCTGAATTTTGGCGAAGGACGTTTCACACCCGAAGGAGAAGCTGGTGCAATTGGCGAGCTAGTCGGCGAAGCTGGTAAAGGGCTGGCCTATATGTTCCATATGATGAATGAAGCCCGAATTTCGGTTGGACTTGGGGCGGCAGCATTGGGATATACAGGTTATCTGCATGCTTTAGATTATGCAAAAACCCGAGTACAAGGTCGCTCTCGTAGCGAACGTAATCCAAGTTCTCCACAAATCCCGCTCATTCAACATGCAGATGTCCGCCGTATGCTCTTGGCGCAAAAAGCATATGCCTCAGGTTCGTTGGCACTGTGCCTATATGCAGCCCGATTAACCGATGATATCCACTCACTTGAAGATGCCGAGCAGCGTAATCAAGCCAATCAATTACTTGATCTATTAACTCCGGTGGTGAAAAGTTGGTCTTCTGAATGGGGACTTGTAGCAAATGATTTAGCAATTCAAGTTCATGGTGGCTACGGTTATACCCGTGAATATAACGTTGAACAGTTTTATCGGGACAATCGACTTAATCCAATCCATGAAGGAACATTTGGTATTCAGGCACTCGATTTATTAGGACGTAAAACTCGTCTTAATCAAGGGCTGTCAATGAAACTATTACATGAAAAAATCATGAATACCATTACGCAAGCCAAAGCAGAGCCTTCGTTAAAAGATCATGCAGATCACTTAGCTCAAAAGTGGCAACTCATCCAGAATGTAACAGAAAAATTACATGCCTTAACCGATGTAGAACTCCAACTGGCAAATGCCGCCAATTATCTGGAAGCCTTTGGGCATCTTGTGGTGGGGTGGTTATGGCTTGATCAAGCAGTAGTCATTCATAAACTCATGCCAAACTCAACAGACCCTGATTTTCTGCATGGGAAGCTTGCAGCTTGTGATTATTTCTTTGGTTGGGAAATGCCAAAAATTATAAGTTGGTTAGCGGTACTTGATCCGGTCGAGGCGACTCCACTCACTATGTCGGAAGAATGGTTCTAGTAAGAATCATTCCTTAAACGCGCCGTTGAATGGGCAAGAGAAGAACCTAAGTTTATTGAAAATGTGTTATGTCGCGGTATCAATGGGAGATGTGGAATCAGCCAGTTTATTTGAAGTTACCTAATAAGAACCACCACGTAGAAACAAACTTCTGGCGTTCGGTATAAGAGCGCTCTAATAAGTAAAAATAAAAAATCTAGGACGGATTAAAAGATGGAAAAGAAAACTTTAGTCATGGTAATGGCTTCATTTTGTACGAGCCCAATCTATGCAGCAGCATTTGATCGAACAGGACAATCAATTTCTGCATTTCTACAACCTGATAATTATTTTGAGGCAAGTTTATCTGTTTCAGACACTTCGTTAGAAGGACAAGAAGCGGGTACGAACCCAACGCGTAATACTATTTCTGATATTGCAAATTCTGATTATCGCCCCAGTGCAGCTTTGAAATTACAGTTAGCCCCGCAGTTTTCATTTGGCTTTCTTTATGATCAGCCATTTACATCCGACTCAGAATATTATGGAAAGAACAGCTTTGTTGCTACCCCGAACGATACGGTTTTAGTACCAGGCATTAATTCTGCAACACTTGCCCAAAAGACAGGTGGAGAAGTCGTGACAGGGAACACCAAATCGAATTTCGTTATGCAAAATTTCAGTCTAATTTTTGGTTACCAACCGAATAAAAACTGGAATTTTTATGCAGGTCCTGTTTATCAAACTTTTAAAAGTAACGTTAATTTAAGAGGTCAAGTTTTCAGTTTATATAATGGCTATGACTTTGACGCCAAAGAAGTTGGAGATTGGGGATGGACGGCAGGATTGGCTTATCAAATTCCCGAAAAAGCCATTAAAGCCTCATTGACCTATCGTTCAGAAATTCTGCATGAAGTGACTGCCAATGAAAATGCGCCCATGGTTGATATGTTAAGTACGCAACAAGGTCGTGATTTTCTTGATCAGCATTTGGCGTATATGGTTTCTATTGGACAACTCACTGAATCACGTAAAGAAGCACTCAATCGTATTGTTGCGGGCTTACCAGATGCAGGAACGTCAGGTCCAACTAAATTTAGAGCACCAGAGTCAGTGAATTTGGAATTTCAGACCGGATTACGCAAAGGCACTTTATTGTTTGGTAACGTGCGTTGGGTTAACTGGAATGATTTTGAGTTTAAACCGTATCGTTTTGGGGAAATCTCAGAAGTTGTTGGGGTTCTATCAACACCAAGTCGTCCAAATGGTTTTAATCTGGTTCGTTATTATGACGATCAATGGTCTGCCAATCTTGGAATTGGGCAACGTCTAAGTGACAAATGGTCAGGTTCAGTTTCTGTTGGTTGGGATTCGGGTGCAGGAGAACGTGTGTCTACAGGCGGGCCAGCGAAAGGTTATTACAATGTTGGTCTTGGTGCGCAATATAGTCCAACTTCAAAATACTTTATTTCAGGTGGAATGAAGTATCTATGGCTCGGTGATGCCAAAGGCCAGCTTGGCGCTCAGGCAGGCAGTGAATATTATGTCGGTGAATATAAAAATAACTATTCAATTGGTTATGGTTTGAAAATTGGTTATAAATTTTAACTTAACAATAATGACATAGATGACACAGAAGAAAATCGAAATTCCTCTCTATCATAAAGGACGATAAGATGACAAATCAGATCTGGTTAGATGAATATAAGCAATGGAATATTGAAAGTACGATTACTTTGCCTGATGAACAAACTTCACTTCTCGATTTTTGGGACAAAAGTTTTAATAAGTTCCAGCAAAGAAATGCGTTCATATTTGCAGATAAATCTTTTTCTTATGCTGAAATCGATTTATATAGCCGACAAGTAGCAACATTCTTGCAAAGTCTAGGGCTAGAAAAAGGTACACGTGTTGCTGTAATGATGCCCAATATTATTCAATACCCGATTATTTCACTTGCCGTGATTCGCGCAGGTTACATTCTGGTCAATATTAATCCACTCTATACCGCACGTGAATTAAAGCATCAATTAAATGATGCAGGCGCAAAAGTCTTATTTATATTGGAACAGTTTTTACCTGTTTATGAGGCTGTCAAAGAGCAGGTGTCGGTTGAGCAGATTATTACCACCACGATGACTGAAATGTTAGTCGAACAGCCTGCTGAATTAGACACATCAGATTTAAAAAACTATAGTTTTAAGCAAATCTTATTGAAGGCAAATGCCCAAGACTATATACGCCCTGAACTTGTTCTTGATGATACTGTGCTTTTGCAATATACGGGTGGAACAACAGGTGTATCAAAAGGTGCGGAATTAACCCATAAAAATATTGTCGCCAATTTATTACAAAATAATGTGGTTTTTAAAAGTTACTTTGGTGACCGAGATGCTCTTGAAGATGAAATAGCGATATGTGCTTTACCGCTTTATCATATTTTTGGTTTTACTGTGTGTTTATTGCACAGCGCAATGAATAAAGGTTATGCCACTGTTTTAGTTCCAAATCCGCGTGATTTAGACGCTCTCGTGCATTGTTTTGAAAAATATCGCCCTACAGTTTTTCCTGCTGTAAATACTTTATTTAATGCGCTGCTTAATCATGAAGGCTTTAATAAATTGGACCATAGCCGTTTGGAAATTACCACAGGCGGCGGTATGGCAATTTTAAAATCCACCGCCGATGGATGGGAAAAACTGACAGGACGTATTATCCGTGAAGGATATGGCTTATCAGAAACCTCACCAGTTGCTACCTTTAACCCGCCAATCTCTAATCTGTTTAGTGGCACAATCGGTATTCCTGTACCGAGTACGGATATTGCTATTTTGAATGATGAAGGTAATCAATTAGCACCCGGTGAAACTGGAGAAATTGCAATTCGTGGCCCGCAGGTCATGAAAGGTTATTGGAATTTACCTGAAGAAACTAAAGCAGTCATGACGGATGATGGTTTCTTTAGAACCGGTGATATTGGCTTCATGAATGAAAAAGGCTATACCAAAATCATTGACCGTAAGAAAGACATGATTTTAGTTTCAGGCTTTAATGTTTTTCCAAATGAAATTGAAGAGGTTCTAGCTCAACACCCAAAAATTTTGGAAGTCGCCGTGGTTGGCATTGCAGATGAAAAATCGGGTGAAGTGCCCAAAGCCTTTATTGTTAAAAAAGATGACTCTTTATCGGTTGAAGAAATCCAAACTTATGCAAAAGAAAACCTGACAGGCTACAAACAACCACGCTATATTCAATTTATTAATGAATTACCCAAGTCGAATGTGGGTAAAATTTTAAGAAAAGAACTAAAGGTTTAATAAGATTTTTTAATTTTTTAATTAAAAACATAAGCGTATGGGACTAGAAGGTCCATCAATAAATGGAAAAAAAGGAATGAGATTATGGGTTCAGGATTAATTACCGTATTTTTACCAATTGCACTTGCAATTATTATGGCTGGTTTAGGTCTGGAGTTGACCATAAATGACTTCAAACGCGTACGACAACACCCAAAAGCGGTCTTTATCGCATTATTTTGCCAACTCGTTATTTTAGTCAGTATTGCTTTTATTATTTGTAAGGTTCTTGCTTTACCACCATTGCTCGCTGTGGGATTAATGCTCCTTTCTGCGTCACCGGGCGGGCCAACTGCTAATTTATTTAGTTATCTCTATAAAGGTGATATCGCTTTAAATATTACTTTAACGGCTATAAATTCGGTGATTGCTGCCTTTACACTTCCATTAATTGTGAATTTTGCAATACAACACTTTATGGAAAATGGACAAAACGTAGGTTTGCAATTCTCTAAAATCATACAAGTTTTTCTCATTATTTTAGTACCCGTGGGTATTGGGATGTTAGTCCGTCATTTTTCACCGCATATGGCTGAAAAGCTCAATAAACCTGTACGTATTTTTGCTATTGTTTTTCTCGTATCCATCATCATATTGGCAATTGCGCGGGATTACCAAAATCTGATGACGTATATTGGGCAAATTGGATTGGCAACTTTGCTGTTCTGCATATGTAGTTTAATGGTTGGCTATTTTGTTCCACGATTATTCGGTGTAAATAGCTTTCAGGCAAAAGCTTGTGCGTTTGAAATTGGGATTCATAACAGTACCTTAGCCATGACCATTGCATTTACAGTAATGGCAAGCAATATGGCCGCTATGCCAGCAGCAGTTTATTCATTATTTATGTATATTGTTGCAGCAATTTTTGGCACATTGCTAAATCGTCTAGAAAAGAAAGAGATGGCACAAATATCAACTACTACCTAAAACCAAAACGAATTCAAAAAAAGATCCTTTAATTCAAAATTAAAGGATCTTTTTTTTGTGGATTTAACCTTAAGGATTGGTGTCAATTGGCAAGAGGCTGTTTTCAGCCAAGTAATAGGAGCAAGCGCATGATTCAACGCATATTCGGTTTGCAGCAGTTGATACAGATCTTCAATTAAGGGGGAGGAAAAATCAGTAAAAGGGTATTGGCTACCACTTCATTTCAAAGAAGTAGTTTAGAAATATTCTTTTGTCGCTAAATGCGACCTCTTTAGAGAAAAATGTCCTCCATAGCGACTTATCTATAAAAATATTTTGTCTATCATTATTGTTATTGCTAATAACAAAATGTTAGGAGGACATATGTATAAAGCAATTAATTTTATCGCGAGTCTTTGTTTAATTACAGTTGGGTTGAGTGCATGCGGAGATAATTCGAGTGAAGAAAACGTCACAATCACTCCACCAGTTGAAACAAGTGATTGTTTTTGGCAAGGCCCCTATGTAAAAGAAAATCCGGCCACTAACTTTGCTTTTCCTGATACTGGCAGCGCATATTGGAGCGCTAAATATAGCTTACCTGAAGGTGCTGTACTTCGACTAAAAGGAGATTTCCCTTACGCTAGATATATGTCTATGAATAGTTATAAAGCTGATACCTCACCTGCTGATGCTATTAGTGATAGTACAATTATTCCTAATAATAATGGCGTTAATCCATTTGTTGATGGTAGTGCTAGAAACAATTCAAATCGCTCATATACCTTAACCGTTGCGGCTGGCGAAGCCCCTGCAAGTCGGGCTGCAAATACGATGTATGATTACGCTAAAGATGGAGCAGCAGCTGTACTGCTTTATCGAGTATACATACCAAATAAAGGGAAAAACTTATTAGGTGGTGTAAGCCTACCAAAAATTGAGTTAACCACACGGCAAGGACAAGTATTAACTGGACAAGCAGCCTGTAATGCATTGAATAGTGATAATAAGATACTTAGTATTCCATTTATTCCAGCAGAAACATATGCTCAAGTTCGTAAAAACAATCCTGCTAAAGATGTTCCTATATGGCGTTCTAGTTATAACACCGCCTTTTCACTCCAATGTGATTTTGGTGGGAAATGCGATACTAACCCTGTTCGAAGCGTAGCTTTTTATGCAAATTTGGATAATCAGTACATAGGCACATTCTTAGATCGTAGTATTAAACCAATTGTTGTTATTCGTGGCAAAATTCCACAAGTACCAAAAACATTTAATGGCGAGGATCGCTTTGATAGTAAAAATGCACAACTCCGTTACTGGTCAATGTGTCAGAATGAATATTACTCTCAGAAAGTAACTGATTGTTTATTTGATGAAAATATTACAATTAATCCAGATGGGAAATATACAATTGTTACGGGACTAAGTAGTGATCGTCCAAGCAATGCAACCAAAGAGTGTGGTGTAGACTTCTTGAAATGGTCTGAAAATGGAGATGGATTCTCGATTGCTCAAGGTCGTACAGACAATAAAAATGATGCGAGAATTATTATCCGTAATATGTTGCCATCGAGCAATTTCCATAATGCAGTTCAAAATACGAAAACCCCAGGAGACGAAAGTACTGTACTAGGCGAGTACTTACCACAAGCGCAATACTTCACGAAAGCAGAGTTTGAAGCTCTAGGATGTAATGCATACCAAAAATTAAATTTCTAATGAAATAAATATTATGGGGCGAGATGAAATATTCTCGCCTTATATTCTTTTGGAGTCATCCCAAACCAAATTTGAAATGCTTTTAGGAATTGGCTTTTTGCTTTATAGCCCAATAAGGTACTTATTTGTTGAGAGGTAAATTGTTCAGTTTCCAGATATTCAATGACTCTTTTTTTTCGTATTTCTAAGAGAATGTCATTAAAAGTCGTACTTTCATTGTTTAATCGTCTTTGCAGTGTTTTGATACTAATATTCATTGATGTGGCTATATCTTTAATATTAGGTAATAGAAAACCTAATATCGTACAAAGCACCAAACTTACTTTTTCTTTATAAGAAATTTCTGGAAACTGTTACTCGATCGAGTTTATGAAAGGATTGATAACTATTGGTGAATCTAACGAGACATGTTTGGTCGAATCATAAATTAATTGGTTTTTTCCTTTTGAAAATAGTGGGTATGCTTTAAACATTTTTAAGTAAATATCTAAATGGACAACATCTGGCTTATGTTGAAATTCGATTTGATCAGGCCAAAATTTTTGCAAATGAGCTATAAGTCGTGTAACTGCAAGCATAGATCCTTCAATTTGATGGTAACTAAAGAGTTCAGGTAAGTTGGGCTTAAATTTGATATTGATACTGTTGCCGGATTCTTGTAAATCAATAGAGACAACCTCTGTTAAGATACTGAAATAATGAACAATTAATCGCACAATAAAAATAAAAGGTAAATCTATTTTTTTACTTAAGGCTGGCCCTAAGCTTAAGCTGATAATCTTATAAAAAGGTGAAAGTTTAATATCACCACTGTCGATCACTTTAAGACCTAGATTTGGTTCATTGGCAAGAGTTGCCATGTTTCTTATTTCTTGGCTGATTATTTCGAGTGGAACTCGGTCCCCTGAGAAAGTTTCTAATGCAACCCAATCTTTAGAGATTGATTCAAAAAGCTCTTTTTTATCATTTTTGATTGCCCAAAGATAAAAACCTTTTCTATTGTTGGAAACAACATACTTATGAACACTAAATCCCTTTTTCATATTTTTAATAAGTTATTCTGAAAATCATAGATTACCCATTAAAACTATTAAAGAAAAGGGATGGTCATTCCTGTTTTAATTTTGGCCATTTTTATAGTACATATCATTCTAATCATTATCTTTTTTATTTAACAATATATCTAACTCGATAAAAGTTATAGAGAGGACTTTATATTGATGTTGTAAAAGTAGAATTTAAATTGTTAAGCCATTATTTAATGGTCTATCTTAATTATGTAATTAAATGAAAAACAATAATTAATTAAATAATTTCTAGCCAATTTCACATTGACACCTTAATTGTTGAAGATTACCATTTGCGGGCTGGCCTACAGCCAGTCGGTTTTGACGGACCGTTATTTCAACCACATCAGGATTATTTCTTCTGAGGAATAGTTTTGTGTGCACACCTCGTTCCCTCCCGTAGCGGTAGGACGGGAGTGGGACACTTTCGAGTGTGCTGGAGTTGAAACCAGTCCGTCAACCCGCTTCCGTTCTGCCACCATAATTTCTAATGTTTTGGCAGAACTCCAAATAAGGAGTTGGCCCATGTACATTCATAAATTATTGGCAGTCACTGTCAAAATCTATCTCGATACAACTTAAACTTTTTATAAAGGTTTGATCGCCGTTCGGCTTTTCAGGCTCTAATTCGTCATGACTAAAAAACTTAGTAACAATAAAACTTGAGATGTGCCAAACACAGTCTTTATGGCTTTGCTGTGCCTTTTTTTCTCCCAGAAAATGCACAGGCTTTTTAATCTCTTTTGAAACAACAAGAATTTATAACGGTAAAATTATGCCAACTTTAGAAACGTCTTCCAAAAAATTACAGGTAATTCATACCGCAATAGAGCTGTTTAATCTCTATGGATTTCACAATACGGGCGTGGACTTAATTGCCAAAGAATCCAAAATTCCTAAAGCTACTTTTTACAACTACTTTCATTCAAAAGAACGCCTTATTGAAACGTGCGTATCCTTTCAAAAAAAACGACTGAAAGAAGAAGTGCTGGCAATTATTTACTCAAGCCGTTACCGAACCTCAACCGATGAAATCAAAGAGATTATTGTTTTACATGTCAATTTTAATAGTCGGTACTATCTATTACTTAAAGCTATTTTTGAAATTAAACAGATTTACCCTCAGGCCTACCACATGGCAATTGAGTATAGAAAATGGTTGCTTCGAGAACTTTTTGATTTAGTTTTTAGTTTGGAAAATCATGCATTAAAACCAAGTGTAAATATGGTTTTAAACTTAATTGATGGGTTGATGTTCCAGATTTTAAGCTCAAATAGTTTGGAGGAGAGGGATACGGTGGTGGGGAGGTTTTTTGGTGGGAAATTAAATAAGTAATTCCACAAAGATAAATTATAGTTTATAAAGCTAATTTTAAAGTAATCAAATCTTTATAAATATTTTGAATGGATAGAAAGCCAATAAGGTTATTTTATGAGAGAAATAAGGGAATTAAATAAATTATTAAAAGCTTATAAAACATATAGTATTGAAAATTTGGCGTATTCGTTAAAATTTGATCAAAAACATATACTAGATACTTTAGATGGGAAAGACATAATTTTTCCCCATCATATAGTGGGTATGTCTATATCTTATGCCCAATTGGCATTCCTAAAAATTGAAAATAATAATACAGATATAGATGCTTTAAATAGTTTAAATCTTGCTTTGATGTATGCAGAGGTGGGAAGAGAATTACAATTAAAAGATTTTAAAATAAAACCTTTAGATAAAATGAATGTACATGAGTTAAAGAAGTATTTTTCAGAATTTTCTGCACTAATTTTTTGGGCGATTCTATTAAATAATAAAAATTTAGCAAAGAAATTAGCACGCCAAGTGGAGTTTTGCTTACAACAACAATTTCTATCTGACTTTCCTTTAAGTTATGACTATTTTTCATTATGGGCTTATTACAAATGGATTAATGAAGAATTTACATTAGAAGCAAAAATAGGTGGAAAATTTAAAGATTTGATAGATAATTGGTCATGTGACTCAGTATTTTTAGAACCATTACTCATAGATATAGCAAATTTACACTGCGAAGAATTAATAGATAATGATTTACGTAAGTATCCTCCAAAATTTATTAACCCTCCGTTTACTTTATTGCCACTTGAAATTCATGTGATTAATAAATTACGGGCATTGGATGAATTAGATGAAATATCTTTAAATCATCCTTTAATGAACACTCATTCTGCAAAAATTAAAGAATTTGAAGTGATAGGTGATGATTTGATTGAAACGATACAGTTAAATTTTTTGTAGTTGAGTAAACCAACTAAAGCATCCCAAAGATGTACGCTTTTTTATTACACATTGCTTAAAATGTATACAGAAACCTCGCTAAAACGAGTTGGAAGGCTACAAACGCGAATGATACTTTAAGTTTCACTCTTCCCAATAAGTGAGGTGAGCAATGAAATTGTTAGCTTTGATTAGCATGGGAGTTGCAGCGAGTTATTGGTATGAAACTATAAAAAATAGCAAGCCAGCTCTTCTGAAACCAACTTTTGATGAAATAGTAAAAAACTTTGTATTAGCAGAATTTAAAGCCTAATACATAACGTTAATTTTAATTAAATAAAAAGCTCATCGGAAGGTGGGCTTTTTGTACATAGGATATATGTGACTTAGCATAAACGTATTTTCATACTTTTATTCTGTATCTTTTTTATTTAACTCCTCAAACATTTTATATTGCTCTTCAAATATTTTTTCATGATTCTTCACTGTCTGTAAGTACTTAACACACTCAGGGCACTTTTCTAAAATTAATGATTGTTCAAGTCTTATAATTATCTCTTTGTTTAGCGAGTGGGAATTGCTCTTTGCTGCATTTGTAAGTTTTTCGCGAAGTTCTATAGGTAAGCGCAAGCTATATTGAGGCGATATAGGTTCGCCATCATTGGTATTTGTCATAGTTATTCCATCCCTGTAATAGATTTTTGTTATAAAGTAAGACTTAAAGATAATTGTAGGACAATTTGAACTAAAAAACAGTACATAGTACTTTTTACTGAATAAAAGATTTCTTAAATGCTGATTTTTTTGAGCTGAATATCTGAAATTGGATGTAACTAAACACGAGTATTAAATATAGAAATGAATTCCAAGGGGTAGGTTATGAAAAAAATTCTATTAAGTTATTTGATTGTTTTAAGTGGCGTTGGGTGTGCAACCAATGAACCTCAAGAAACCCCATTAGAAGTAAAGCCTAAAGATACTTATTGCAATCCCAGTGATGCTAAAAAGCTCATAGGGCAATCTCTTCCGAGTGAGGCAGAGTTAAAGAAAATAACTAATGCAGGCGTTGTGCGGATTTCTCGTAAAGGTGAACCTGTAAGGTCAGACTTACATTATGATCGACTGAGTATTGTGATTGATAACGAATCGAAGATCATCTATTCAAACTGTAGTTAAGTTGATAAATAAAATCAAAGTATTCAATTAAATTTCATAAGTGCGATAGCATTTTTTGGGGGATATAGATTAATACAGAATGGTCTGTACACTAGGTCTTGCTAAATATCGATTATTGGTGGGGCTTTTAATTTTTTATTTGGTATATTTGAGATTAAACATTTTGAGTAATTATTATGACGATTAGAATTGATTTAGTTCAAGGCAGGACAAGCTATCATGATCGTTATGATAGAAATCCTGATTTACTGTTTATCAGTTTACAGACTTACGAAGATATCTTGCATGACCCAAACACCGATTTAAGCAAAGACTTTAATAATTTTTATGGTTGTGAAGTCATTACAGTGAACTCTTTAAATATTGATTATATATTTTTTGAGAAAACCGATTTGGATGTTGCGCTTGAAAAGTATATAAGCCAAAGAACCCAATTGATAACTATTCCAAAGCATTTGCCCTCACATAGTACATCAGCTCCTACAAACTCCAAACTACGGTCTATTGAAGATGATTTTACTTTAGAAAATTTACAAATTGAAGAGAAGATAATTGTTGCCTACCGGCAATCTCAAGAAAGTAAAAAATTAGATTTTTAAGAGCCGAAAGGCTCTTTTTTAATGGAAATAATGTACGTCTTCTATGTCCTATATCTTAATTATAAGTACCAGTATTGAACATGTTTTTGCAGAGAAAGCCTCGCTAAATATCGATTATTGGCGGGGCTTTTTACTATATGTGTTAAGCTGATCTTCATAAATTTATGGATTATTACAATGTTTATTTGTATTGGCGGTGATTTGGACGGCGAAGTTGTAAATAACCGTGAAGGAACGTTCTTTAAGGCTAGTGAAATAGATACAAGTAAGGAATCAACATACAACCGCCAGAGCTATATTATTGGTGAAAACACTTATCGCTTTTGGCTGTGTGCGGAGTTGACCTATGCTGAGACAACAAAAATAGCGAATGATTACTTGGCGCAAAAACATCCATACC
>RCUL01000327.1_pt1 | contig 28787 bp, 18 predicted proteins | sample 2167521 | NCBI WGS metagenome assembly RCUL01 (sample SAMN09932745, study PRJNA488358) | compost metagenome | feature: garden; material: soil; isolation source: compost soil in acetic acid-enriched culture | place: Germany: Experimental Botanical Garden Goettingen | collected 2016-01-27
GCTGGACGTTGAATCCAGGTGCTATCAACCGTAATGTTGCCGGTTTACCGGATGACTTTAATGAGGTCAGTTTAAAAAGAAGGGATTATTGGGGGGGAGGAAATAGTAAAGAATATGGGCTTCAGGTTGGTTTTGCCAGTATGGTGAATGTAGGACTGGTATTTGCGAGTGATACCTACCAGGGATTTGGAGTTGGAGGGAGTATAGGGTATGGTATAAAAGTTGGGCCGGCAAACCTTGGTGTTGATGTTGGTATCGGACCTTACGGTGGTGGTTATGTAGGTATGGATATTTCATCAGGAATAGATGTTGCAAAAGGAGTTGGAATATCTGGGGGTATTGGCCTTTCTACTAATTTTGAGAGTTTAAATGCAGGTGGAGGAGTATCCCTTTCTAAGAGCAACGGTCAAGACAAAGTCTCGACAAGTATGTTGTCGGCCTCAATGAGCACTTCCTCTAACAAACCCAGTCTTTCGGTGATGGGCAGCACAGGATCAGTTTTTAACAAAAATGCGGGTAAGATTAGTACAAGTAGCTCCGGTTTCGGTTTTACGATACCCTTAGGGATCGTTAGCATCGGAGCGTCATTCCGAAGTACACGTTATTGGATAGACGAAACGGCGGAGACATTTTCTACAGGCAGTTTATATACTCCGGTAATTGCGACGAATACACCCGCAACTTATTTTGACAATCGTAGTTTTGATAATTATAGATTGATTCCAGATAATATCAATATTGCTGACAGCCCTGAGGATTATGAAATGTTAGGAGGAACCCTACCTGAATATGACAATTACTCAGTTTCCGGTCAAGGTGTAGGGGGGCAAATTAGACCCTTTCTCTATCAACGGGCATTGTATTTACAGAACAATGAACCTTCCAAAAGCCAGATTAAACAGAATGTTGCAAATGCCGTCATCAAACAAGGGGTCGGTTTTCGTTTTGTCAATGATTTTTCCAATTCTTTCGATCAAGGGCTTGATAATGTGGTTGAGCAATCAGGAACTCCACAGGATCCAAATACTTTGCCATTCAGTATGGGAGGAAAAACGGATACTCGGATCGGTAATGAATTGGCTGCTTCCAAGTTTGTGAAATATTTTACCAATGATGAGATCCGTAGTGGAACTGCAAAGACCAAGGGCTTTATTGACGTTGGTACGGGAACTAAAGGATTTACTAGAATCACAAATGGAACATATTTCGTAAATGCTACTGCTACCAAAGGTGGGAGTCAGATTGGTGGATTTATGGTTACCAATGAATCTGGTGTAACTTATCATTATGCATTGCCTGTTTATTCCTATAACGAATACTCTTATAATTATACACCAAAGGATAATGTGAAATTTAGTGAAACCACACGTAAAGAACCTTATGCTTATACTTGGTTGTTAACAGCAGTAACCGGACCTGATTACGTAGACCGCAACGGAAATGGTTTAGTAGATGCAGCCGATTGGGGATATTGGGTTGCAATGGATTATGGCCAATGGACTAGTAATTATGTTTGGAGAACCCCGGCTGAAGGCGCTGACAAAGATCTCGACCAGAATTATTCAATGTATACTTCTGGGCAAAAAGAACTGTATTATATCAATAAAATTCGGACACGTACACATACAGCTATATTCGAAAAGGAAGTCCGGCTTGACGGTAAAGGTAATTCAATAAATGCTTTAACGCGTAGGTATATTAGTGGAGGGCTTCCGCTGTTTGATGAAACATCTCGAAAGAGTCTTCGATTGAACAAAATATATCTGTTAAATAATTCAGATGCCAATATCGTTTCAGAAAGCAGTGAAACAATCAATAGGGGTGAAAATGGAGACTTCCATTATAATGTGATTGACAATTTTGATTTTGAGGTAGTTGGGCGTAGTACGATAGAGGCAAAGAGTATTCGTGTTATTGATTTTGGTTATAGTTATGATCTAAGTAAAGAAACTTCAAATAGTTTCAATCCACGAAAGCCCGATGTTAAGTTTGGGAAGTTAACCTTAGATGGCGTGAAATTTAGAGGTAAGGGCGGGGCAGATCTGCTGCCTTCGACTCAATTTTCTTATAAAGAGCCGGGTGCTATTCAATTTGATGCTACTAGAAGTGCAAATAACGAATTTTCAGCAGACAATTCCACTGCGCTACAGGTCGGCATGATGATCGAGAGTGCAGATGAAAATCCCGTATATTATGGTATGATTACCGCAGTTAGGAGTGGTGGAAGAGGAAAAATTTATACATTGATGAACGGTGAAGTATTAAGTAATAATATCACTAATATAACACTGAGGCAAACTAAAAATCCAAATTACTGTAAGGACTGTCAAGATGTATGGGGCTATTATAAAGGAGACTTAAACTGGTCACAATTATGGGTGAATGCCGACCTGGCAAAACGCGTTACCACGACATCTGCAAAAGGAACCGATGCATGGAATCTACGCACAATAAGTTCTCCTACAGGAAATACAATTGAGCTGGATTATGAGAGTAATGAATTTAAGGAAACCATATTTGAGCGCTACCTTTCATTTCCGATTAAAATTGTTCAACGACTTGACAATCGTAGGTATGCTGTAGAACTTCCTTTCACTGTTACGGAATTTGAGGAACGTTATAGTGTTGGAAACTCAATCAATGGTTTCTTTTTGGGACAAATAGCTAGTTTGCCAATGACCATGATCCATTCGAACAGCGGTAACCAAACCTGTTTTTATGATGGACGTCAGGGCACGAGTAACAGTACCATTATTCTCCGCTATAACCAGGATGTTCTCACCCTTACGACAGGAAATATACGACTCCCTCTGGATCCCGCAGTTAATTATGGAGGTGGGGCCAGAATCAAAAGTATAAGCAATAAAGTTGTAAATGGTGTGGTCTATAGGACAGAATACCAGTACCGATCCAATGGTATATCGACGGGTATGACTTCTTATCTACCTTATAATGTGGAAACGGGCAACCTCGATGATATTACAGGGGATATCTTTAAAACCTTTTACAAGAAAATTCTCAACCAAGGTACGGAGAATATTCTCAAATATGCCCGTGAAATTCCTGGACCGGGGGTGATGTACCGAAAGGTCCGTATCCAAAATAAAGTAATTCAGCCCAATGGAGATAGCCAAAATGAAGGATATACTGAAAATCATTATCGCGTTTTGGATGAGCAAATGATTAATAGGGTTGTTATGCAGAATGTAGACGGGGGAAAAGGCTATGTTCATGCTGTTAACCTGCGCATCAGTGATTTTACGACAAATATTGGCGACCTAATAGCGATAAAATATTATGATACGGAAGGAAAACAAATTAAAGAAATACGTAATAATTATCTCTATGACGAAGCTATTAAATCTGGAGATTTTAGAGAAAAATATAAAAACAATTTAGCACTCAATTTTAAATCGCAAGGTTTAATTACCGAAAGGTTTGCCGAAGCCCGGTATCACTATGCAAAAACATATAGCAACCGCACCAATATTGTTATGGCGGCTCGGGAGCAATATCCTTCGGTCCTGCTATCGTCAACTACACAGGATTTTGCGAACCAGTCGATGGAGAGCACGGAGAACCTTGGATTTGATTTTTACAATGGTCAACCCAATAAGGTGCTGAAGAAAGATTCCTATGGGAACAGGTTCTTGAGCGAGACAGGATTTGCATATCAACAGTATCCTGAGATGGGCAACAGGCTGGCTAATATCAACAATAAAAATATGCTAAGTCAGGTTTTCAGCCAGGTTTCCTATAAGGTTGACAACAGCAATACAAAGGTCGGCGTAGTGAGCGGCAGCAAAACGGTGTGGAGTAAGGATGTCAATGTCCTGATGCCCAATGGTACCGTCATCAAGCAGAATACAGCTGCCAATGGCCAGGTGTGGCGCAAACAACGTGAAGAGGTACTGGAGATACCAGACCAATATGGAACATCGGGTGTCCTTCCGATAGCGCAGTTTACCCTTAGCAATGGTTACTGGAAACTTGTCAGCGGGATCAGTATGTACAATGTGTATTCAAAAGCTCTGGAGGACTATGACCGGAACAATAATTATTCGGCCAACAGGTACGGTTATAACAATGGTAAGATCGTTGCGGGAGCCAATTTTGCAAAATATGGTGAACTTGCCTTCAGCGGGGCGGAGGATGAACTGATGGGTACAGCGGTTGCAGGAGAAGTTTCCAAGGGACAGGGTACGGTCTCTACAGGGGCATTCCATACGGGAAGTAAAAGCTTATCGCTGGCAGCTGGAGCCACGGGGTTTGAATATAGCGTTCCGATAGCTAACCTGACATCGAAACGTACTTATGTTGCCAGTGTGTGGGTGAGAAATGTGACGAACGGAAAGGTGACCCTATACTACGATATTGATGGGGTGGCTACAGCTGCGCCATTGAATTCTGCTCAGAGTACCAAGAAGTCGGGTGTCTGGAACCTTGTCAATATTGAGATCCCTATTTCTGGAGGTACACAATTGAAGGTGTATGTTAAAAATGAGGGTACGGTTGCAAGTTTTGTTGACGATTTCCGTTTCCATCCAAAGAATACGAGTGCGACGGCCTATGTCTATGACAGTTTCTCCGGGGAGCTGACCTATATTCTGGATCACTTGAACCTGTATACCCGGTTTGAGTATGATGCAATGGGCCGTTTGGTAAGAACGTACAAAGAACAGTTTGGCAGAGCTCCATATAAAACTAATGAGTACCAACAAAATTACGGAACAACTAGCAGCATTTACTATAACGATCAATTAACTGAAAGCATTCGGAAGAATGATTGTACTACTGGTGAGGGGAGTCTTGTGGGCTATACCGTGCCACAAGGCAAGTATAGTTCAACTATTAGTAAAGGGGATGCTAACAGTAAGGCAATGGCAGAAATAAATCAGTATGGCCAACAATATGCCAATACCAATGGACGCTGTGTGAGCTGTAAGCGCTATAAAGTAACTATTCATCGGATGAACCTTCAGAACCTGAATCTATATGTCAACTACCGTGATTGCAATAACGCTTATCAGTCCTCTAGTTATCAGTATTTTGAGACAGAAGCAAATACTGGGGTATATTTGGTGTTTTATGTCTGCGTAAATACCTCGGATACAAGTATCCGATTTAGTCATGGACAAAATCAGCCAAGCATTAGTCTCTCTGCTGAAATTGAATTAGTGGGTAACTGTAATTAACGCTATCGCATATGAAAAAGCAATCGTTAGACAAAGGTCTTAAGAAAATATCGGCATTGGCGCTATTCACATTGTTTCAGTTGTGTATAGTCGCCGCTCAGACGACCAGTCAGAATGCCATTGTGCTTCCCTTGGGTGGAGCAGCATCTTTGGTCGTCGAACCTGGTCAGAGTTATACAGCGACCAGTGCCGTGAGCATCACGCTCAAGCCCGGCGTTCACTTCAAGAGCGGCTCAAATGTGCTGCTGCGTCTGGACAACAATATGACGGGCCCGGCCGCACCCAATAATCCGAACGAAAATCTGGAGATGAACTGGGCCCTGGCCCGTTCATTCGATGCCAGCGGGGCGGTTATCGGGGAGACCAAGACTTTTTTTGACAAACTGGGCAAGCCTCTCCAGACGCAGACGCGGAATATTGAAGCAGGCCATGTGCTCGCTGCCCAGCCACTGTACGATGTTGGAGGGCGTCAGGTTGGGGCGACGATGTCCGCACCGATCAACAATGCGGCGTTCAGCTATAAGTCTGATTTTACGGGGCTAAGTTACCGAAACTATAGCCGATTTACCAGCACTGCGGGATTGCCGGACAAGAGCTTTGCTCCGGATCCGGTCGATACAGCAGGTAGCAACATGGGTAGCCTGGGTTATTATTACAGCAGCAAGAATGCTTGGGAACGACTGCACGACTATACGAATATGCCATATAGTACCTCCGCCGGTGCCAGGAACGGTACGAACGTCTTCACGGCGAGCGGCGGTGTCGGTCAGGCAATGAAATTGGGTGGGGGGCATGAGGTTCGCCGGTTCAATGTCCCGGTAAACCGGGAGCTTGATTTCTATAATCTTGTCCGGCGGACGTATTTCCCAGCTTCCGAAATTGGCGAGACCACTTTGGTCTCCACTGGCCAGAAAATGATGTCCGTAAGTTTTGATGCCGACAATAGAGCCTCGGTTAGCATAAGTATCGATGGGCGTACGGTGATGACGGGGCGCGGGGGCAGTGAGTTAATGTTGGACGGTACACTGCTTATAGATAGCACCCAGACGGGTTATTTCGGGATAGTCACTTCCCAAAATGTAAGTTTTACTTCCGGAATGCTGAAAGACTATTTTCGTTCAGAGTCGGAGTATGGAGTCTCGGGTACAAAGATGCTGCAGCCGGGGTTATACCAGTTTACACATAATGTGGGCAATTCTGTGAATTATAAGGTTGGACTTTCGGACGTAAGCTTTACTTTTTATGACCAGCTTGGCCGGGTGAGGGCAACGATCCCGCCGGAGGGTGTGAAGAAATTATGGACGGACGGAGTTGCGGGCTATGCGACGCTGGCCAGCATCCCCTTTGTCAAAACCTTTAAGTACGACGGCCGTGGTAGGCTCATCGAGAGCGTGGATCCGGATGCGGGTAAGGCCGAGATGAAATACAGCAGCGACGGCAAGCTACGCTATTCTCAGAATGCATTGCAGAAGCTTTCGAATAAGTTCAGCTATACAAACTATGACCGTTATGGCCGTAGTGTGGAAAGCGGGGAGCTGCAGCCTTCACTTAGTACCCACAGGTTCGAGAGCCTTACTGCAGCGATGCTGGATGCGACGGAAGAGGATCCCAGTAAGTATCCGACAGGTACGAAATACGATGTTACTGTGGTGAGCTATGATACGGCATCGGTTGTTCCCTCACCAGCGAATTACGTGCAGGACAGTTATTTTCTTTCAGGCAGTGCCGTTGCAACCAAGTCAAAATACAGCGGCGCGGTATCTGCTGCAAATCTGGTGAGCAGGACCTGGTATAACTATGACGGCGAAGGGAATGTTGTCTGGACGGTCAAGTATGTTGCTGGTCTTGGTTACAAGACAATGGATTATATCTACGATGACATGGGCAATGTGACCAAGAGTATCTACCAGAAAGGTACCGCTGCAGAGACGATGGTACACTATTTCGAGTACGACAAGAATAAGCGGTTAGTTGCTGCATACACCAATACGACGGATAACGCAAGTACAAAAGTCCTGCATGCCAAATATAGCTACTATCTGCATGGAGATCTCAAGCGTGTTGAACTTGGGGATAAGTTGCAGGGTATAGATTATGTTTATGGCATAGACGGCAAGCTCAAGAGCATCAATAATGCCAATGCCTCGAAAGACCCGGGGCGGGACGGTGGCAATGGATTTGCTGCGGATGTTTTTGGAATGAACCTGGAGTACCATCCTGGGGATTACAGCAACCGTCAGGCGGGTATACCTACTATCCAGACAGGAGGGAGCGCGGCAAACTACAGTGGACTGATCAATGGGATGAGCTGGTTTTCGAAGAAGCCGAATTCCACGGATGCTGCTGCAGTGATGAATATCTACAGTTATGATGCTGTGGGTCAGCTGGTGGCGAACCGCTGGGGTACGCCAAACTTCGGAGGTTCGTCATTTGTTTCCGGGGGTGAGATCAATCGGGAGCACGGGCTGAGCTATGATGGACATGGTAATATTAAGTCGCTGATCCGTACGGGTACCGGTACGACAGTTTTAGGGAACTATACGTACAATTACCAGGCGAATACCAATAAACTCACCACAGTGAGTAACTACGCCAGTTATACTTACGATGCAATCGGTCAATTGGCCTCTCAGGTAAAGGGCAATGTTGGTATGTACCTCGATTATGATGTAACGGGTAAGGTCACAAAGATCTATAGTGATAATACAAAGAAGACAATAATCCTTAGTTTTGTATACGACGATGAAGGCAACCGAGTGATGAAAAAGGATCACAGGACAAATGCTGTTACCTGGTACAGCTACGATGGCAGTGGCACCTTGGCGGCATTGTTTGAGCAGCAGGGTGCGGGTGCAGTGCAGCTGAAGGAACAGCCTGTTTATGGATCAGACAGGCTGGGGACGTTTTACAGGCTTGGCAGCAACTATCAGTATACGATCACAGACCATATTGGTAATACGCGTGTGGTGATCAATCGGAATAAGACGACAGGCGGCGCAGCCGACATTGTTTATTATGCAGACTATTATCCATTTGGTATGGAGCTGCGTTCTGGCGGTATCGAGAACAGATATGGTTATCAGGGGCTGTATGCGGAGAAGGATAAGGAAACCGGCTGGAACAATTTTGAGCTTCGTAATTATGATGCTGCTATAGGGAGGTGGCTGACAACAGATCCTAAAGGACAATACCACTCACCTTATGTGGGTATGGGGAATAATCCGGTGAATGGTTTTGATATAGACGGTGGATGGAATGAAGGAGATGATTTGGAAGTAAAAGCGCTTGGAGGTAGTAAGTTTGAGGTAATTGGAGGAACTGCAAATTCAGATAAAAATATTTATTTAATGGAGGACGGGAAACGTGTGGGAGTATTAGGCCAAATGTTAACTGAATATTCCTTTCATGGTGAAAGCGGCAAAGCAGTTAAGGGAGCAATAATTGATCTCAATGATCGATCAGGGCAAAATTTCTTTGATAACGAGATAAAAGGTGTCGGATTAATTGATTACCTTTTGAACGCTAAAGGTTGGGAACCTTATGATTTCAAAACACGAGGACTGATTAAAGGCGAATCGAGGGGTGAAGAAACTTATAGAGGAATGATTTTTGAGGGTAAACTAGCTTCGGCACGTGATATTGGAAATTATGCAGCTGGCTACGTTGCTGCTAAAAATGGTATGGCATGGGCTACGGCTAGATTTGGGTTCGATGCACTTCAAACTAAACAAGAAAATAAAACATGGAATGTTTTGAGGTGGAAAAAGTGGGCTATAGAAGGACAACCAACGCAACGTGCACAACGATCAGGACACAGCCCTATGTATCCATCAAAAAAGTATGAACAGGAAGCAAAAGAAAGACTATGGCTAATGCAAACCAACCCGTTTCTAGGGCAACCAAAGTGGTAAAAATGATCTTTAAAATTTTATTGATATTTTTTTTTAGTTTAATTGGATACATGATTATTGACGCCTTAATAAGCCCATCACCAAGATCCGTTTATTGTCTTTCAGATAATAAATGTATTACTGTAATGAATGGAAAAGATGATGAAATCTATTTTATACCTGGAAGATATTCAGGTGAAGAAATACCTTCAGATGACTATGTCAAGATGACAAATTTGGACAGAGATTTTGTAAGTGTTGTTTTTTCTAAAGATAATATTTTACTTATTAAAATTGATGATTATTCAGATGTTTCTCAGCGATCTTCTCATGGATTGATTAAACTTTATAATGATGATAAGGATCACAATGATAGTTTATATATAGATTTTAAGGGTACAAAATCGTTATACAAAAAAGGAGTTGATTTCATTAATATCAACCTTAGGGAAAATTATGCTTGGAATTTAAATGGCAAAATTAAATAAAAGTAAGTGCTCAGGTTGTTGTTCGTAAATTTCAATTCGCTGGCACCATGCTCTGTTTCAAGAATAAATTTTCGAGAAAAAAGGTTGTTTTACGATGCAGTCGTGTAATCTCCCCTAAAAATAGCTACTATTATTCGTGTGATGAAAAAGGATCACCGCACCTGTGCGGTGACCTGGTACAGTTACGATGGTAATGGGACATTGGCGGCGATCTTTGAACAGCAGGGTACAGGTGCTATACAGCTAAAGGAACAGCCAGTCTATGGATCTGACAGGTTAGGGACGTTTTACAGGCTCGGCAGCAACTATCAGTATACGATCACAGACCATATTGGTAATACGCGTGTGGTGATCAATCGGAATAAGACGGCAAGGGGCGCAGCCGACATTGTTTATTATGCAGACTATTATCCATTTGGAATGGAGCTGCGTTCAGGCGGTATTGAGAATAGGTACGGTTACCAGGGATTGTACGCCGAGAAGGACAAGGAGATAGGCTGGAATAATCTTGAGCTTCGTAATTATGATGCTGCTGTAGGCCGGTGGCTGACAACGGATCCTTATGGACAGTACGACTCGCCTTATGTCGGTATGGGGAATAATCCAATAACAGGTGTTGATAAAGATGGCGGAGCTGTTGAGCCACCGGATATTATTTATAAAAACAGTTATACGAACAAAGAGGTCGCTAGAATCAAATTACCAGGTGAAGATGTTACGATATTTACAGAGGCTTTTAGACCTCAAGATATATTTACGGCATCACCTGGTCCAGTCCTATCAGCTGAGCTTAATCTCTCTGCTACCGAATCATATAGGAGAGCAAATTTGTATCAATTGAGACAAAATTTGTCAAATGTAAATTATAATGATATATCAAATCCTACAACCAGTTTCGCAATTGTAGCAAATGTAGGGGAGGTCGCCGCTGGTGAATTGATGACGTATAAGGTAGGGCAATTGTTCAGTAAAATTAATGAGATAAGATCATTTAGTTTAAATAATGGATACGGTATATTTGGAAGGGAGGGTAAGATGATTGGTAATTATAAATTAGAAATGATGTACGCTAATCCTTCAGCGGGAAGAGGAGCGGGTACAATATTTTCTCTTAAACAAGATGTTAAAGGGGGAGCGCTTTGGCGTTGGGACTATGGTAAACTTCATTCGACAGGTGAAATGGGATATCACTCTACAATTAGATATTATTGGAAGGGAGTCAAATATGGAAATACTGCTCAAAGGACTGCTTGGCCATCGTCACTTAAAGCGCCATTTTATAAAGAAATACCGAAAATGAAATAATGAAAGATTTTAAAATTCACAGTGATGAGGGGGGCAATTTATTGTCGATCAAGCCTTTAGAAGATGTATATTCTGATAGAGTGTATTTTATTAATTTAATTTTAACTCTAAGTTTCGAAAAAAGTTATTTTATTATAAATGCAAGTAGACCTAATTATGATGAACCGGATTTGCTTGCAAAGCTAAAATCGGTTTTGGATAATAAAGAAAATTTTAGTTATGATAACTTTGAGCTTGCATTTGCAGGAAGGATCTTAAGTCAGGAAACCGTAAATTTATTGCCGTCAATTTGGTTTCATTATCAGCATGTTACTTTTACTTTTTTTTGTAACCCTGTAATAAAATTTAACACTAAAAGGATTCCTTGGTATGATATTACGACCAAAGTATCTAGTTATGTTTTGTTTAAAGGTGCTGAGGAAGATGTAGTTTGGATTGGAAAAAGTAAAGAATTGAAATTTGATTTTCAGAATATAAGTTAAATACGCTTCTTGACTGGCACCGCTGTTACACTAAAACGACTTTAATATGGATTTTGAAGAAGTAAATAGAATTTTGTTTTTTACATTAAATGATATTTATCCTATTGCGACAGGTAGGGCTGGTATGCTAGCCTCAAATGACCCATATGTGTCATTTCCTTTTTTAAGATTCCGATTTAAAGACAAAGGAAAAGAGGACCAGATATATGGTCAAATTCGTGAAACTGTAAAAAGTTTCAAAGGCTTGTTGGAGTGGGATATGATTACCGCTGAATACTCATTGAACTATCTAATTTTGCCCTATTATATTTCACATAATCAAATGAAGGTAGATAATGATCTAAACGAATATCTGAAGAGTACACTCGGGGAAAATTTATATCGACAAAAGATTGATCAAGCTATTGTTGATATTCCTAATTTAGCGTGTTACATTAAAAATAAACTCCATGTTAGATAGTACAGATTTTTATTGCTGTAATTAACATGTAATGTAAGCCCAAAGATAACCTTTGGGCTTACTCATATTAAGACTAATTGTATAAAGTTATTGAATTTATTTCCATTTTCAATCGAAACACTTATTGCGCTATGTTTTAAAAAAACTGAAAGATTAGGTAACGTTGCGCTGGTAAAACGAAATAATGTTTGCAAAACCAAGAAAAGTAGGAGTTACAAACTATCATACATTTGTATTTTAGGAGTCGATGTAAAATTTGAGAACTTCACTAAGCTGATCTTGTGACTTTGGTATATGAGGGAAATAGCTGGAAAGTATCCAAATCAATTAATTTATAAATAGTACCTTATCTCTGGTGGTTTGGCAACCATAAAAAGACAAACCACTAGTGAATCATATGTTTATTTAAGGCCACGTCAATAGCGTGGCTTTTTCAGTTTTGGGATAACAAAGTAGCGACTTTTCGGTTATTTCACTTTACCGCCAACATCATTTAGTTTTTATTAAACTAACATTTTAACAAAGTATAATTTTGTGGTATGTTAAAAATAGTAACGTTTACGGATAATCAATTTGCTTTCAATGGAAATGAAGGACTGTGCGAAAAAAACATTAAGCCGAGGGGTAAAATTAACTGGATAGATTTTTCTGATAACCCGTTGTTATATAACTGTCTTATAAATCGTGTTTTTATGGAAATATTGTTGTGTCAATTTTTCGGTACTGACCAAAAAATTATATATATTTATTTGAAATTAAGTGAAATGCCGTAGCTTATTGATGAAAAGTAATTAACCTTGGCGCTCTTTGAGCATAGTTTGTCGTTTTTTTATTGTTTTTTGCCATTTAATAATTGACCATGAAAAAGTTGAAATTAGGACTCCTATTTTTATTCGGTGTATCTGCTTTGGGAAGCCGTGCACAAAATCTTTTAAATCTTAATGATTGGGTGACCGGCAGCGGAGCTATTACGGGATTTACGCTCAATGGACTTGTTACTGAGAATGAACGGGAATGGGGTTTAGGTCCCCTTGGTACACAAGTTATACTTTGGAAAGGCACTCCTAGTGGAGACTCGCAGGGGGATGGTGGATGGACTTCAGTTGATATTCCAATAAATAATCAAAAAACATATCGTTATACGGTATGGATCAAAAAGACAAATTCTAAAACTGGCACCACTTATTTAGGTTGTGCTCCAGGAGTTACCTCACTTGCAGGGGCAGTAAACAATAATCCCTACTTCTGGTATGGAAATCTCCCCGAACTAGACCGTTGGTATCTTTTGGTAGGTTATGTACATGGATCAAATGATCCTTCGACAGTAAGTTCAGGAGCAATATATGACGGTGTTACAGGCAAAAAAGTGCTTTCCATGACCGACTTTAAATTCACATCGTCGATGACAAGTACTCGCCATCGTTCGTATCTCTTTTATGACACAAACGTAAGTGACCGCCAATATTTTTATGGTCCCAGGCTGGAAGAAGTGAATGGAAATGAGCCGACCATCAGTTCTCTATTAGATAATCCTGTTGGTGCGGGTGATTTTTACTTTTCAGGTAAAGTCGGTATCAAGACACAAACACCCGGAGACTACGATCTTGCTGTGAACGGCAAGATCCGTAGCCAGGAGATCAAAGTAGAAACATCAGGCTGGCCGGATTATGTCTTTGAAGAGGATTACAAACTGCTAACGCTAACAGAAACAGAAAAATTTATTCAAAAGAACGGCCACCTTCCTGAGGTACCGAAAGCTTCAGACGTAGAGGCCAATGGAATTTCACTGGGGGAGATGAATAAAGTGCTGTTGAAAAAGATCGAAGAATTGACCCTTCAGGTTATTCAATTAAATAAGACTGTTCAGCAACAGGATGAGGAAATTAAGATCATCAGGAGTACAAAATAAGCCGTAACAGAAAAGACCTAAATAATGAAAAGAAAACTGTTTTTATTTTCATCGCTATCACTTGCAATGAACTGGAGTTTTGGACAATCACCGAGTATGCCAAAACAGATTATTGGACCAAGCCCTACTGTAACGAACTTTGTTCAATATAAAGAAACCCCCGTTAACCTATACTCAGGTATGGTTAACGTGAGTATTCCACTCTATACCATAAAAGTAGGGGAACTTGAAATCCCGATCTCCCTGGATTATAAAGGTGGGGGAATAAAGGTTTCGGAGATAGCGTCCAACTGTGGATTGGGCTGGAACCTGACGACTGGAGGTGTTGTATCCCGTAGTACAGTCGGGCTTCCCGATGAAGCCCCTTCGATGGGTTACCTGCATTCGCCTTATTATGAGTCATTTTCAAGTTATAGTATAGGAGAAAAACATGATATGGGGACTGGGACGAAGGACGGAGAGCCCGATAATTTCTATTTTTCCTTCCCGGGAGCTTCCGGCCGGTTTAATTTTGATAAGTCCGGTAATCTTATTAGTATTCCAAAGACAAATTATCAGTTTATTAAGGGACCCGAACTTTTTTATACTTCACCAACGGTGAGCCCCATGAATTTGATATCGACCTGGTCCATAAAAGATGATAAAGGTTATCTGTATAACTTTAATGATGCTGAAGTCGGGGACGTGACCAGTAATCGGTTGGTCAATTTTAATACAACAGGCAGTGGCTCTGTCTCAATTAATAGCTGGCATCTCTCTAAAATTACTACTCCCCTTGGTGATCAGGTGACTTATACTTATGAAGAAGTTCCCGTTTCTTATGATCTTGCCCCAACAGAAACTGTTAATTCTTTGGTCATGGGCAGTGAAAACCCACTGCCACCGTCAATTCAATCGTATTCACGACATGTAACGAAAACCAAAAGGATTTCAAGCATATTATTTAAAGGCGGAAAGGTATTGTTTAAGTATAACAGTACATCCCGTGCAGATCTGGTAGGTGATTTTGCGCTTGAAGAGGTTCAGATTTTTCAGGGAAATACACTTATTAAATCGTTCCAGTTAAATTATCTGTATCTGGATGGACCAAATTTAAAGAGCCGTTCAGATTACCCTTTGACGGGTGAAACAAATTTCCTGACGAATACGAGCCTGGCACCTTCGGCTCCTATGTCAAGGCGGTTGGTATTGGAATCTGTTCGTGAGAAAAGTGAAACCGGCCAATCTTTTGATAATGGACACCGATTTGAGTATATACATAATTTTGGCCTCCCCAACCGAAGTTCAAGGAGTATTGATTTTTGGGGGTATTATAATGGAAATACAGATCCTAAGATTATCACTCAACAATCTATTCAGTACGCAAATTCGGTCGATTTTTTCTGGTACGATAGGCAGGTTAATACTGAATATGCAAAACAGGGATTGCTTTCTAAGTTAACTAATCCCATGGGGGGAGTAACAGAATTTGGTTACGAATCAAACAGTGTAGCAGCAAGCCCAAAATTGCCTGTTACTTTTACAGAAATGGTTAGTATCGGTGCATCCGTTTCTTTTGCACATTCATTGTATGGGAAAATTGTTTATGAAGACCCAGATGATGGTGGCTATCCGTATGTACTGGTGCAGAAAGATGGACAGATGGTCAAGAATTATTATAGAGAATTTGTGCTGCCTGAACGTAACAACTATACCGTTAAAATCCAAAATATGCCCAACGTGTATGGTATTTATTTTTATCTTTTTGATGTTGGACGTAATCGTACTGTGCAGACGTTTATGAACGACTATGATGGTATAATTGACCTTGACGCAGGTATCTATAGACTTTATATAAGTCCATCATTAAGTGCGACAGTTCAATCACCCCAAAATCCCTATTACAATACATTTATGACTGCATCTGTTACTGGCTATAAAGCTTATACCAGAACATCAAATTCTTCTGGTCCAACAGGAAATATCGTCGGTGGGATTCGTATTAAAGAACAGAAAATTTATGACCCTCTGATTGGTCAGAATGTTGTGAAGGAATACAAATATCGAGATCCTGATGGAATTGTAAGTGGTGTTCTATTAAATGGGCCGGAATTTACCTATACCAAAGAAGCAACTTCTAATGGGGCCTCTCAATCCAAGTATAAGGTTCTTACCTTTGATCCGGTGATCAGCCTGCGGACCACTGCCGGAAGCTATGTTGCATATTCAAATGTGGAAGAATGGACCAAATCCGAGGATCTGACAGCATTGGGAAGAGTGGATTATAGTTATATTAATGCGAATACAAATGATGATGTAGTTTTTAACCCTGGCATTGATTATAGTGGAGGCATGCCTCAATATAGTCTTTTACCTAATCCACCTGTTGATAACAGGGATTGGCTCAGGGGCCGACTGCTCAGCAGGTCCATTTTTTCGGCAAGTAATCAACTATTGGAGAAAGAAGTAAATACCTATGATTACTATTTAGAGGATACGAATGTAAAAGGATATAAAGTTGAATTCTTTGTTGAACGATTGGATGGTGGCGCAAGTAGTTATTTTTATAACGGTTTTAAATATAAAACAGGCTACCTGCATCTGAAGGAAAGTACAAAGACCGTTTACAATGAAGCCCCGTTAACAAATGTTGAAGTCAATAATAAATATATCTACAGTAAAGTGCACCTACAACCTCTGGCCATGTTCCAGAATAAAAGTAATGGTGATAGCACCGCCACATTCTATACCTATCCGAAAGATTTTTCTAGCGGAAATACATCGATCACGAACTTGATTGCCAATAATATATTGGTTAACCCAATTGAACGGGTGACAGCAGTAAAGAAACAGAATTCTTATTTCGTAAAAGAGGGTGAACTGAATCTCTACCAAACGGTGGGAAATGGGCTTCTCGATAGAAAAGATGTTTTGGAAACGACCACTCCAATACCTCTGGCTTCATTCAAGTTTAGCAATCGTAATATTGGAGTGCTGCCAACCGAGGGTACGTATACCAGTTATGGTACGGATACGCGGTATAAACCTGCCTATTCTTTTTTGCAATATGATGTTTCCGGAAATCCTCTGGAGATGAAGGTGAAGGAGCTGCCTGTCACTGTTTACCTCTGGGGATATAACCGCCAGTATCCCGTATTGGAAATCAAGAACGCAACCTATTCTGAGGTTGCAACAGCACTTACCCAGGCAGCTATTGACAACCTGAACAGCAGCAGCCATACGGAAGCGACGATGGAAACACTGATCAGGAATGCTGCCGACAAGTTGCGGAATGCACTGCCCCAGGCCATGGTAAGCAGCTACACCTACCGGCCGCTGGTGGGTATGACCAGCAAGACCGATGCCAGGGGAATTACCGAGTACTACAAGTATGATGGTATGCAGCGTTTGCAGGCGATCCTTGATCACCTGAATTATGTAAACAAGTCTTTTGATTACCACTACCGTCCCAACTAAGCCAGATCAATTATGAAAAAGAACCTTTTAACGCTATTATCATTAAGCTTTTTGGGAGCAGCCCATGGTCAGGCCCTTGTAGACGATCTTTCCTTGCCGGCCTATAGCGGGCAGACCAATATTCAGGCCCTCAAGAGCGTGACGCTGACCAATGGCTTTTATATCCCGGTACAGCCGGTTGGTAAAACAGTGATGATCAGTATTGCAGGCTTCCAGAATATTGTGAGTGCACCTACTGCAGGGCAGAACTATATCCTGACCAGAACCTTCCGCAGTCCGGGTGTGACAATGGCCACGCTGAATGCGCAGCGTACGATCGGTGATGAAAACCAGACAATCCAGTACTTTGACGGACTGGGCAGACCGAGCCAGACGGTGCAGCTGATGGCAAGTCCGAGCTATAAAGACATCGTGCAGCATATCGAGTATGATGGCTTTGGGAGAGAGAGTACCAAATACCTACCGCATGTCAAAAATGTGGCCGGCGATGGATCTTTCAAGACGGCAGCTAAAACCGACCAACAAGCCTACTACGCTACCACCAATACCTGGGATGGGGCTGTGGTGAAGACCGCGAGTCCCTATGCTGTTACAGTCTTTGAAAACAGTCCCTTGAACCGTGTGCAGCAGCAGGGAGCCCCGGGTGTGCCCTGGCAGCCCGCCGCCAACCGGAATACAGTAGCTGCAGGAGCCAATGCCGGGCGTACGGTGGCCACGGATTACGGCACCAATGTTGCCAATGAGGTTCGGCTGTGGACAGTAAATAGCACGGGCACCGGTGCCACGGCAACGTTCTACACGGCTGGTAAGCTGTACAAGACCGTGCTGCGTGACGAGAACTGGATCAATACTGCCGCAGCAGGAGCAGCCCCCTCAAAAACTGGGACAGTGGAAGAGTTCAAGGACTTTGAAGACCGTGTTGTACTCAAGCGGGTATGGGAGACAGAAACTAAGGCGTTGAACACCTATTATGTTTACGATGACTTTGGCGACCTGCGTTATGTGATCCCGCCGGGTTTTCCGTCCGCGACGGTAACGCTATCGGAAGCTGCTACGGGTGATTTCCATGAGCTGGTGTATGCGTACAAATACGATGGACGTAGAAGACTGATCGAGAAGAAGATTCCGGGCAAAGGCTGGGAGTATCTGGTGTACAACAAGAATGACCAGGTCGTCCTGAGCCAGGATGCGGTGCAGCGTGGAGCAAAGAAGTGGAGCTATACGAAGTACGATGCCTTTGGACGTGTGACCTCCACGGGTATCTATACCAACACGGATCCTGTCCAGGCAACCCGGGCACAGGTACAGACGCTTGCCGATGGAGTCACCCCGCAATGGGAGAGTCGCGTGGGGACGACGGCCTATACGAATGTTTCCTTCCCCAGTACGGTGTCACAGCTGTTGGAACTGACGGTCAATTACTACGACGATTATAAGTTCAAGACAGCGACGGTACTTCCTGCCACGACAGGTATCGATAGCACCTGGATGGTGAAGGGCCTGCTGACAGGTACCAGGATCAGCAAAGACGACGGTACAGCACCGCTATTATCGGTAAACTATTACGATAAATATGGACGGGTAATAGAATCCGTTTCTGACAACCATCTTGCCGGCGTGGACCGGATCACCAATACCTATAATTTTTCGGGTCAACTGGAGACGAGTAAACGTCAGCATCGGATCAATGGCTCGACGTCAGTGACAACGATCCTGACGACCAATATATACGACCACGTAGGGCGATTGGTGGAGACCAAAAAGAAAGTTGGTAGCCAAGCGGAGGTACTTCAGAGCAGATTGGCCTACAATGAGATCGGCCAGCTGAAAACGAAATCACTGCACAGTGAGAATGGTGGCAGCAATTTTATGACGAGTATTGCCTATGGATATAACGAGCGTGGCTGGCAGACTAAAGCAAGCTCACCGCAGTTTACCTCGCAGCTGAACTATAATGTGAACGGCACAACCGTACTGACGGGTGCGCAGTATAACGGTAATATCGCCCAACAGTTGTGGGGCCATGCGGCTACCACAAACAGCACCTTTACCTATAGCTATGATGCACTGAACAGATTGAAGAGCGGTGTGAGTATTGGGACAGTGATGAGTGAGGCATTGACCTATGATGATATGGGCAATATCCGTACGCTGACACGTGACAATGGCACGGCAATTACCTATACCTATAACAATGACAACAAGAGCAGCAGGCTGGCTAGCCTGTCTGGTGGATTGACAGGAGGTTTTACCTATGATGTAAACGGGAATGCGACCAAAGACCGTACGGGCATGATCTTTACCTATAATCAGCTGAACCTGCCCAAGACAGCAAGCGGAAATAGCAAGACTGTGGCCTACACCTATGATGCACTGGGCAGTAAACTGAATCGGAAATCAACCGTCGGCGGCATTGCAAGCCAGCAGGACTATATCGGTGGTATCGAGTACAGCAGGAGTGGTAGTGCAAGTCCGGTAATTGAGCGTATCGCCACAGAAGACGGCTTCCTATTGAACAGTTCGGGCAGCTATAGCTACTATTATAATCTGACGGACCATCTGGGTAATGTGCGTTCGGTACTTAAGAAGACCGGTACGGCCACAGCGCCGGTAGCTACGGTGATGCAGAAGCAGGATTATTATCCATTCGGTAAGACGAAAAGTATTGCAACGAGCATTGATAATAAGTATCTTTATAATGGCAAGGAGATGCAGGCTGACCTAAGTGGCGGTACACATACCTTGGGAAGTACTTATGTCCTGGAAGGGCAGCTGGATTACGGGGCACGTTTTTACGATGCGGAGATAGGCAGGTGGAATGTGGTGGATCCGAAAGCTGAAGTTAATAGGCGATGGTCACCCTATCGGTATGCTTACGATAATCCATTGCGATTTATTGATCCTGACGGAATGCTTGAAGATTGGTTTGTAGATAACACTACAGGGAATGTAACTTATATAAACAATGTGTCAAATTTATCATCATTGTCAAAGGAACAAAGAACTAAATATAATATTTCAGATAATCTAAATAATTATGAGAATATTGGTTCTGATAATATGTTCGGTTCTGATGTTCGTTGGCACGGATTGGAAGGTAATATCCTAAATTCTGAGGCTGTGATGATGAATAAGGAATCGCAACCATTTATGGAGTCAAATGGGTTTAAGAAAGCAGAAAATGTTAAGGTAAATGAATCTCAGAATACTGAATATAGTACCGATCGATCAATGCATAGGATGCCTAAAATGTACAGCCAGGAGGGAGATGTTAAAATTACGTATGTAGTACCCGAAAAACTAAATACAAATCGTGTTACAAAAGAATCAAAAATCGAATATTATGCATTTAGTAATACTATTTCGTCTGAAAAGCAGTATACAGTTCCTTTTGGAGAGGGAAAAAATGTTGTTGCGCGTCTTAATGGAAAATTAGGTATGGCTGGAGCTAGAGTGAAGGGCGGAAAAGCAGATTTTAAGTCTTTGGGCAAAGAAATTTATGAAATAGTTAAAGACCTTATAAAAAAGAAGAAATGAGTAGGCTATTTTTAATTTTTTATGGATTCATGATGTTGATTTCATGTAATAATAACAAGAGGAACGACGTTTTTTTGTCGCAAAGACTAGCTGAGGTTAATAGGGATTACAAGAATCGACAGGAGCCATTCAGATTATCTGTCAAATTAATGGATCATTATCCCAAAAGAATTTATAATCTTCCAATAAAAATAGAATCTAATTTAAATTCAGAAAGGAATAAAAATTATTCAGATTTTATAGTTTCGGATTTTGGTGTTAATAAAGAAATTATTGATTCTATTGAGATAAATTTGAAAAGTGTACTAAAAATTCAAAGTAAAACTGCAAATGATTCTACACTGATGTTGATAACAAAAGATAGTAAGCTTTGTGAAAGTTTGATTCCTTATTTTGAATCAAATTCGAAATTTGATAATCCAGAAGAAGTGGTTTCATGGAAGGATGTTTACTCCCATGAGACTATTAGTGGCCTAAGTAAAGATTTTAATATTTATCTTGTGGATTCTGGGAAATTAGATGTTAGTGAAATAGACAAAGCAAAAAGGAATAAATTGGGGATCAATAAAAATTGTTTTTCGAAGGGAGTGGCGATTAATAGAGTGAAGAACATACTTTTCTATTGGATTATATTGTGGTAAAGAAAAAAGATATATTTAAGAATATTTTTGCGAGAATATTTGCTGCTATTTTAGATTTTTTGACTGGCGCATGATTGTTGCTTAACATGTTAATGCATTTATACTACTCCAGCTAAGGTTAAGATTAGATGCTACTGTTTAAGGTGTGCACAAACAAGTATGAGGAGATTGTCTCTAAAAGACAATCTCCTCATTTGTAAAGAATAAAGACGGGAAATTAAACCGATAAAAAAGGAAGATTGTCTTGAATAGATCTTCACCGTCCAACCCTGACGGCACTGTTTCATTACTCTTCAAATCTAAACACTATTAATGATTGGTTATTGAAAGTATGGCAAAAATACTGGGACAAATTTTTTAGATTTCGCAAGTCATTAGTGAATGTAGAGAAATGTGCGATTTATATCATGTTAAAAATTATATTCGCTTATTTTTATAAAAATTTAGACTTATCGTTATAAACACAAATGATTCAGAATTATAGTATTTAAATACATTCTGAATCATAAACAACTTTAAAAATAGATATTATAATGGCAACACATGGAGTTAAAATAATTGACGGTGACACGGCCCATGATACGTATTGGGGTATAATGGACTTATATGATAGTGGTGGAGATTATGTCGCTATAAATAAAGAGTTCCCCCTTGTCCAAAGTGACTACATTGACGACTTCGACAATGAAATTTATGTAACTTCTTGTGCGTTGGCCTTATGGGAAATAGGTCAACTAACTCAGGACGGTTTAGTTTATGTAAAAACCATTATTGATAGCGGTGCCTGTATAAAAGAGTGGAAAAAAAACGATGAAAAAGATGGCAAAGCAAGACAAAAAGAACTTGATAAATTTTGGAAAAAAATCAGTCAAGCAAATACTAAAGTAAGAGCAAGAAAAAAGTACAGAAAAATAACCAACTTCTATTTTCAACCAGATGACTTACTGACCTTTCAGCTTAAAGACGGAAATTATAGAACAGTTATTTGTACGGAAATAGACCAATATAGGGGGCAATGTAATTATATTTTAGTTCCGATAACTTACAATTCCAGTAAAAAACCAATAGTCGATGATTTAAAAGATAAAGAAATTTTAGGTCGGCAAATCGGTAGTGGTTACGATCAACAAACGACAAAAGAGATGCAACCAGGAATAGAAAGAATTTGGAATTTATCAGGTGGAAATTGCAATTTCTTTTTTGGTGTTGTCAAACTTGCAGTTGATCATAAAGACTTTATTAATTTCAAAGATAGATTTGAAAAAATTGGAACCTTAAAAATAATTGAAGGACTAAAGGAAACAGGTTCTTTTGGATATGAAGGAAGCTTTGAACGATTTGAGACAGTTTTTACAGATTTGGAGAATCATATCAAGATATTTCAATACAAAAAGTATCCAATAACAACCTTGTGTGATATATGAAAGTAATAATAGGCCGAACTAGCGACTAAGCCTCAACAGAAGCGTTTGTATTTTATCTAACTAGAAGAGTTGAACTTGGATACTAGAATTCTTTTGCTCAAATTTTAATAAGGTTTTTATTTTGCATTATTGTTTGAAAAACAACGTATATTTATGCTATAGTATTTGCGGCTAAAGCGTACAAAATAATGGTGAGCGATTCGGTGAGTAAAAATCCAAACACCCCCCCAAATAATGAATAAACCCAGATTTTCACACTGGTGTGAATCCCAGCGGGATCACTTGGAGTATTAATTTATATCAAAAACTGCTTGTTTTTACTTTTAAAAGGCAAGCATAAAAGTGTAATTATTCTTCTATCAAATAATTACACTTTAAACATACTCTCAGAATCTACTGCTTATTGCCAGTTTCACTGCAGTCAGAACCTCGATTGATACCCAGAATCTTTCGGAGCAAGTAAGCTACGGTGAATTCTTGTAGTAAAAAGGATTTTGCAGCAAGCGCAATGGTGCCTCGTCGCTAAAAGCATATGCAAGCATTTTGTTAACACTATCACACCGTAGATCAATCCGTACTCCTCCTATAGCCTATCCTTAAGAACTAACATTTCCATGGATAGCACAACTTGTGAGGTGACCTATTGATAACGTTTCATTATCTTGTGTGGGAAAAATGGGGAATCTATTATTCGGTGGGGGACTTGGTCATTTCCTTTACCTTATTCCTTGAGCATAATGGAATTCATTCATGAACAGTGATACTATCTTTGGCCATTTGCTGACTTAGTGCTTACGGATCATGTAAATGCGGAAAATCTGGAAATATGCTAAAGTCTTTCGGACATCAACAGCGATAGTCATTTACGTCCGGAGTTTTGTAAGGGATACTGTAGTAAAGATATTAAACTAAGATATTTTTATTACCCCTCACAAGAATTCAGCTTGATCCAGTATTTGCGCATTTTAAAGTCAAAAGGGCCTGATTCTCATCAGACCCTTTCTCTTAGCGTTTACTTGTACAGTAATTTTTATGTTTCTTATCGTTTCCTCTTTTTTGTTTCCTCATCCAATGTTTTTAAGGACTATTGGATTTTCACTGTACGACGCCAATTTTATGTTGAACCCTTCTTTCGAAAGGTAGCTTGTAGCCGTTTTGTATAATAAGAACAACCGTCGATTTGAAATAGTTTTATCATTCCTGTTTTTTTTGATAAATTGAGTTTATCTTAAAATGAAAAAAGATACGATGGTTTCAAATTAATAGATTTTGAGTTGAGCAATATGGAACAATATGATATTAAATGGTTAACTGATATGTTTGAAAGTGGAGGTACATTCAAATTTCTTTTCTTTTGGGGACATACAAATAAACAAAATCAAGAGGTCGGAAAATTTGTTTTTAGTCAATGGTATGAAAGTCCGTTTATAGTTGATAATATAGCTTATAGGACAGCGGAACATTGGATGATGGCCCAAAAGGCATTACTTTTCGACGATAAAAAGAGCTTTGAGAAAATTATAAACTGTAATAAACCAGGCGAAGCCAAAGAGTTGGGAAGGAAAGTTATAGGCTATGATGATCAGATTTGGAATGAACAAAAATTTGAGATCGTTAAGAACGGCAACATACACAAGTTTAATCAACATCCAGACCTAGCAGAATATCTGTTAAAAACAGAAAATAGAATTCTTGTTGAAGCAAGCCCCGTTGATACCATATGGGGTATCGGACTGTCACAAGATGACTTTGATATCGAAAACATATATTGTTGGCGAGGTCAAAATTTATTGGGTTTTGCATTGATGGAAGTACGGGATTTTCTGCGTCAATTTGGACAATTCCAAACACTTCAAAATGCCAAGCAACCACCTTGGTCCAAGTTTCCTGATAAGGATAATATGGATATGTTTTGGAGGATGGGGGTAGGAGAGGAGTATTTGATCGAATTCGGTGTTTATTATGACTATCTGTCTGAAAGAGACCAAACGATATATCAACTAACTCATCCACAACCTTACCCATGGAGGAATTTTTATAACTGAAAAAGCTACAGTTGAAAATCTTTATTCACCTGCCCATTCCCGCCATTCACCGAGTTTTCCCATCCGCTAGTCTAAAGCCCATAGGCTAGGGGCGTATTGTGTCGTAGTTTTGAGTCAACAAATAAGAACAACAGAACTAACAATATAAAATAAAGACATTATGAAAACGCTAGTAAAAACATTCGCAGCAGCAGCCTTAATCGCAGTATCTACATTAGCTATGGCAGCTGAAGGACCAGTATCAAAATCTGAGAAAGCAACCATTAATCTTTCAACAGCAGACTTTGCCCTTGATTATTATGTTGCGGTTACAACCGAAGGCGAGTCGGCAGGTGTAGAGCAATTGTTTGCTGAAGATTTCAATCAAAAGATCCAATCGGCACATGCACAATCTCATAGCCGTGAAGCAGTGGTTAAATCCTTAAAAAAACAAAAAGGTGAGCACTTGAATTGCATAGTAAGTACCGATATTGTTGAAGAATCAGCTGACTATATGGTGGCTAAAGTGACTTTAAAATTTGAAAATTTCAGCAAAACAGATTTAGTTACCTTGGAGCGTGTGGGTAATGATTGGAAAGTATCCAAATCGATTAATTCGTATAAATAGTATTTAATAACTGGTGGTTTGCCAGTAACAGAAGACAGACCACTAATGAATCATATGTTTATTAAGGCCACGTCGTGAGATGTGGCTTTTTCTGTTTTATGTTGTTTTCAACTCCGAAGAAAGCAAAAAACTTCTGTGCAAAATTGGAGGCTGAAATAGTTTAGAAAATTATGTATTATTGTTAGTGTACATATTATGCAAAGTAGTTTTACGATGAGACTAAAAATTCTCCTTGTTATTTTGGGGCCAGGCTTTTTGCTTTTTTCTTGCAAAAATAAGAGTTTAACAAATTCCATGTGGAAAAATTGTGGCGATAATAGTGACCTACAGGATATCCTTGTATTTAATGATACGTATAATTTCGTACGGAATGATACCATATATAGCAGGCTGGTTATTGATTCCCCAATCGCTGTAATTAACCGGATTGATAGCTATTATGGCGAAAGAAGATTATATTTAAATAGGCTTTCTGATCAAAAGACCTATAGGTACTGTGAGCAATAGTCGATCATATTAACATGTTTTAATTTATGCAATTCAATAATGATCATCAGTACACTATCGGGTTAAGAGTGAAAAAAACTAAAAATTGGCCATTCTTATTTATTGTATTTTTATTGGTTTTGGCAATCGTATATTCACGATTAATTACTCATTCGATGATTATAGGGAAATATTATTTTAAATATTACGCATGTACTGCTATGGGGGATTTACCGAATAGGGATGATATGCTTACTTTGCTTGATGAAAATAAATATAGAAGTTCTTACTGGGGAAGTGGAGAGTATCGTATAGAATATGAGATTTTTAGAAGAGTATTAGTTTTAAGCAATTCAGGTGGGACGGTTTCAAATGAGCTAGAAATAAAAAAAGTTGGAAACAGGATCAATATTGTTTTGGATGATACCTGTGATTTTTTTTATGAAAAGACTGATTGGAAGATCTCGGATTAAATAGGAGAAATTATATTGCCATCAAAATCTAGTTGGTAACGATGCGATCCGAAATCGACCAGTTGTATACTTTTCGGTAATACAGTCACTTCTTGATGGCCATCATTATTTACCCAGATATCGTGTCCTTCAAATCGCCATTTTATTTCTCCGAGCTTTGTTATTCTTGTGATTTCGAGTTCACCATGAACGAGCAAATCATCTTCTAATTTCTGAACACTGAAATTTGTTGCGTAATCTACTTGTCCTGACCATCTGAGCGTTAAGTCTGGTATATTTAAGTAGTACAGTTTATTCCCCGCGCAAATATAAAGCACACTATCTTCGATTATAAAGGAGGATTGGCTCAGTCCTGTGAAAACCCCTGTATCACAAAGAATAGCACTAGCCACTTCATCTTGACCATGCTTTACTAAAATGGCAATGTTAGATAAATTGCTATATCGATCCCAAGAATCATCGACATATACCCGTTTGTAACGTCTGAGATTATCGGCAGATTCAACTGTATATTGGTGATCGGTATAGACTAATACTTTATATTGTTGATGGGCAATTTCAATCATTTGGACTTGTAGAAGCTTTTTCTATTAAAGATAGCTGTTATAGCCTGATTATCGAAAATTCAGTGCGTTATTCTAAGTCCTTCCACCTACCCATTCCCGCCATTCACCGAGTTTTCCTGTCCGTTGGTCTAAAGCCCATAGGCTAGGGGCATATTGTGTCGTAGTTTTGAGTCAACAAATAAGAACAAGATAACTAACATATAAAATAAAGACATTATGAACTCATTAGTAAAAACATTCGCAGCAGCAGCCTTAATCGCAGTATCCACTTTCACTATGGCAGCTGACAAACCAGTATCAAAATCTGAGAAAGTAAACGTTAACCTTTCAACAGCAGACTTTGCTTTAGAGCACTATGTTGCAGTTACTACCGAAGGAGAGTCGGCTGGTTTAGAGCAATTATTTGCAGAAGATTTCAACCAAAAAGTTCAATCGGCAAATGCCCAGTCTCATAGCCGCGAAGCAGTGGTTAAATCTTTGAAAAAACAAAAAGGAGAGAAGTTGAACTGTGAAGTAAGCACAGACATCTTAGAAGAATCAGCTGACTATATGGTGGCTAAAGTGACTTTAAAATTTGAAAATTTCAGCAAAGTAGACCTTGTGACTTTGGTACGTGAAGGTAATAACTGGAAAGTGTCCAAATCAATCAATTCCTATAAATAAGAGCCATCCCTTACAAATATATAAGTTGTGAAGCCATGTCTACGGATGTGGCTTTTTCTGTTTTAGCTCCTTTCCATTCTTTTAATTTTTTTTGCAGCAAATGGGATTCAAAGAGGGATCAAATTTGATATTTCAACAGAGCTTGTTCAGTGTTCGTTCAGTACTTGCTCAGTGATTACTCAATGAAGACTGAATAACCAGTGACTAATTACTGTCTAAAAATTGATTAAAAATTGTGATTAGGAATAAGTTGATATCATCATGTATCGGTTTTAATGCAAATCTAAATTACCGACTTCTAAAATCTGGAATTATGCTAAAGCCCTTCGGGCATCAACAGCGATAGCCATTTAGATTCGGCGTTTTGATCCAGTACCTGTACATTTTAAGTCAAAAGGGCCTGATTCTCATCAGACCCTTTCTATTAGCGTTTATTTGTACAGTAATTTTTATGTTTCCTATCGTTTCCTCTTTTGTGTTTCGTCATCCAATGTTTTTGAAGACAATTGGATTTTCACTGTACGACGCTAGTTTTTATTTTTGATCCTTTCTCTCGAAAGGGTAACTAATAGCCGTTTTGTATTGTAAGAACAGCCGCCGGTTTGAAATAGTTTTAATTGGAGTGATTTTTTATAGGTTTAATTTCTACACAATCTGTATAGTGACTACAACCTTTTATGCTCATGCTTTTTTGACTTCGATGATGTTATCATCAATACTATTATTTGAGAAAATAATAATATTGTGAGTCCCCATACGAAAGAGTCTATTTTATTATTTAGGTAACGAATGAGTATAAGAAACAACTCAATTAGTATAAAATAAAATAACGGATTTTTAATAATTGCTCTCATAATATTAGCCTAAATTATCCACTTAAAGATAATTAATTTATCCGACTATTCCCGCCATTCACCGAGTTTTCTGTCACGTTGATCTAAAGCCCGTAGGCTAGGGGCATATTGTGTTGTAGTTTTGAGTCAACAAATAAGAACAACAGAACTAACACAATAAAATAAAGACATTATGAACCATCATGAGTGTATTCGAAAGGCACTCATGATAGCTTTATCATCAAATAAAAAACAAATCATTTCGATAAAAATCATTAGTAAAAACATTCGCAGCAGCAGCCTTAATCGCAGTATCCACTTTCACTA
>RCUL01000328.1_pt1 | contig 28719 bp, 26 predicted proteins | sample 2167521 | NCBI WGS metagenome assembly RCUL01 (sample SAMN09932745, study PRJNA488358) | compost metagenome | feature: garden; material: soil; isolation source: compost soil in acetic acid-enriched culture | place: Germany: Experimental Botanical Garden Goettingen | collected 2016-01-27
AAATAGTGTTCACCATGTCCCCGAACACCTGTCTACCATGTCCCCGGACCGTACACTCCCCAAGGGAGAGGGGGAAAAGTACCTTCTCACAAATGCAGAGGGGAAAAAGTGCGCCCTCCCAAATGCAGAGGGGGAAAAGTACGCTCTCCCAAATGCAGAGGGGAAAAAGTACCCTCTCACAAATGCAGAGGGGAAAAAGTGCGCTCTCCCAAATGCAGAGGGGGAAAAATCCCCTCTCCCTGTGGGAGAGGGTTAGGGTGAGGGCATCAGGCCGCACAAATATTACTTAACCGTCCACCCCTTATATGTCCCGACGCTCTTCTTATCGATCATCGTCACCGGGATCAGCACAGGCTCTTTCGGCGCAGGTTTGCCCTGCAGAATGTCATACCCGATCTCCACCGCTTTGGCTGCCATCACCTGCGGATCCTGCGCAGGCGTTGCCACAAACAGGGAGTTCTCGCGCTTCAGCGCCTCTTCGCCGTCCGGGCTGCCGTCCACGCCGACGATGAAGAACTCGCTGCGCTGGGCCTGTTTCGCCGCCAGATCGGCACCGATCGCCGTCGGATCGTTAATCGCGAACACGCCGTCGATCTTCGGATTGGCCGCCAGCAGCGCGGTCATCACTTCCAGTCCGCCCTCACGACTGCCTTTGGCATTCTGGTTATCCGACAGCACTTTGATATCCGGGTGGCGTTTGAATTCGGTCTGACAGCCTTCCACACGGTTTTGTACCGCAGAGACCGGCGGCCCGTTGATGATCACCACATTGCCTTTGCCTTTCAGGCGGTCGGTGATGTATTTACAGGCCATTTCGCCCGCCTGGGTGTTATCGGAGGTAATAGTCGCATCGGCCCCTTCGGCTGCCACGTCAACCGCCACCACCACGATCCCCGCCTCTTTCGCGCGCTTCACCGCCGGGCCGATCCCTTTCGAGTCAGCGGCGTTGAGAATTATCATATCGACCTTCGCGGCGATAAAATTATCAATCTGAGAAACCTGCTGGCCCAGATCGTAGCCGCTGGAGACCAGCGTCACTTTGACGTTATCCCCCGCCAGTTTGCGGGCTTCCAGCTCCGCTCCTTTCGTTATCTGCACGAAGAACGGGTTGGCGAGATCGCCCACCGTCACGCCGATGGATTTCAGATCTTTCGCCTGCGCAAACGGGGCTGCGGCAAGCAGTGCGCCAGCACAGAGCGCGGTAACCAGTGGCTTCAATCTCATGCTGTTTTCCTCATTATCGTAGGGTGTTGTTGTTATGCACTTTGATGGTGTCGGGTACGGTATTTGTCGATCAGCACCGCAATGATGATCACCGCCCCTTTGATCACCAGTTGCCAGAAATACGAAACGCCCATTAACGTCATGCCGTTATTCAGGGTGGCGATGATCAGCGCACCCACCAGCGTGCCGGTGATCGTGCCGATCCCGCCGACGAAACTGGTCCCGCCGAGGATCACCGCCGCGATGGCGTCCAGCTCATAGCCAGTGCCTAAGTTGCCGTTAGCGCTGTACAGGCGTGAGGCGCTCATCACCCCACCGAGTCCAGAGAGCAAACCGCTCATGCCGTAAACAAACAACAGCACCAGCCAGACTTTGATCCCGGTGAGTCGCGCGGCCTGCATGTTGCCGCCTACCGCGTAGATATGAACGCCCAGCGTGGTGCGGCGCAGGATGAACCAGCACACGGCAATCACCGCCAGGGCAATCACCACCAGCCACGGAATCGGGCCGAGGTAGTTATTGCCGATCCATTCAAAATTAATATTCGAGTTGATGACCGTCGTGCCGTCGGCCAGCAGATACGCCGCCCCGCGCAGGGCCGTATAGGTGCCGAGGGTGACAATAAACGGCGGCAGTCCGGCAAAGGCCACCAGCGCGCCGTTAAACAATCCCAGCACCATACCGAGCATCAGCGCCGCCGGAATTGACAGCATCGCCAGTTCGGGAATGAGAGACACCACCATCGCCGCCACCGCCGTGGTGCCGAGAATCGACCCTACCGACAGGTCGATTCCGCCGGTCAAAATGATGAAGGTCATCCCGGCAGCCAGCACGATGTTGATTGACGCCTGACGGGTGATGTTGAGCAGATTGCTTTCGGTGAAGAAGTTCGGCGCGATAAAGCCAAATACCGCTACGATAAGAATCAGAATCGGTAAAATCCCGACCGTTTGCATCAGATCGCTCATCAGCATTTTTTTGGCGGAGGCGGATTTCGCCACCTGCTGCGGATTGGTTGAATGTGTCATGATTGCACCGCCTGATGAGTGTCGTTCACGCCGGTTGCCAGCGTCATAATATTTTCCTGAGTGATGCTTTCGCCGAGCAACTCCCCGGCAATGCTCCCTTCGCGCATCACGTAGACTCGGTCGCTCATACCAACCACTTCCGGCAATTCGCTGGAGATCATCAGGATCGCCACGCCCTTGCGCGCCATCTGGTTCATGATCCGGTAGATCTCGCTTTTTGCCCCGACGTCGACGCCGCGCGTCGGCTCATCAAGGATCAGAATGCGCGGGCCAATCGCCACCCAGCGGGAGATCAGCAGTTTTTGCTGATTGCCACCGGATAGCCCACCGGCGCGAACCTGGGAATGCGGGACGCGAATGTTGAGCAGGGCGATGGCGTCATCGGAGATCGACTGGGCTTTTTTGCGGTCGAGCATGCCCCAGGTCGAATCGCGCTCCAGTGTCGCCATAGTGATGTTCTCCTGCGCCGCCAGCTCTAAAAACAGCCCCTGTTCTTTGCGGTTCTCGGTTAAAAACCCGATGCCGTGGTCGATGGCGGCACGTGGGGAGTGGATCACCACCGGTTCGCCGTCGACTTCAATCATGCCGCCCGTGGCTTTGCGTACGCCGAAGATCAGCTGCGCCAGCTCCGAACGCCCGGCCCCAACCAGCCCGGCCAGCCCGACAATTTCACCGGATCGCACCTGCAAACTGCACGGCTGCACTTTTTTGCTGTCGGTCAGGTGATGGACGTTCAGGCGCGCACTTCCCAGCGGGATATCGCGCTCTTTATTAAACAGGTCACTTAAGGGGCGACCGACCATCATCCTGACCAGTTCAGAGGCGTTAAGTTTGTCGCGGGTCAGGCTGCCGACGTACTGCCCGTCGCGCAAAACGCTGACGCGATCGGACAGTTCATAAACTTCGGCCATGCGGTGGCTGATGTAGATAATCGCCATCCCTTCATCGCGCAGGCGCAAAATCAGTTCAAACAGGCGATGAGTTTCGCGCGAGGAGAGGGCGGCGGTCGGTTCGTCCATCACCAGCACGCGGCTGTTGCGGTGCAACGCGCGGGCGATTTCGACCTGTTGCTGCTCGGCAATCGTCAGTTTCATCACCAGGTCGGTGGCTTTGAAGTGGGCACCGAGGCGGTCAATCACCGTCTGCGCCTGCGCCGCCATTTCTTTTCGCTGCACCAGGCCACCGCGCGACAGCTCGCTGCCGAGGAAAATGTTTTCCGCCACCGTCAGGTTTGGCGCCAGCTGCATTTCCTGATAAATCAGGGTAATGCCTGCGGCCAGTGCATCTTTCGGGCCTTTGATGTGGTACGGCTGACCGTCGATCAAGATCTCGCCGCTGGTGGCGATATACGCCCCCGCGAGGATCTTCATCAGGGTACTTTTGCCCGCACCGTTTTCGCCCATTAACGCGTGGATCTCACCGGGCCAGACCGTCAGATCCACACCCTTGAGCGCGTGAAAGTTGCCAAAGGTTTTGGCAATGTTGCGCATCTCTAATACCGGTGTCCTGCTCATGGCGGATCTCCTGTGAAGGTCGATATCAGCAGTCCATCACATCCCGGTAAATGCAAAATGTCAGAAGCCGTTCATATTTGTCATAGTTATGAATAGTTAACGGATGTCACAGTTTTCCCCTCACCCCGGCCCTCTCCTTGGGCGAGGGGGCAAGCGTTCCCTCTCCCTGTGGGAGAGGCTGAGGGCATCAAACCGCACATCACCGGAGCCAACATGCCATCACGCCGTCCACCCTTTTTCGCCAGCGCCCGTGGCCGCCTGCTTTCCTTCAATCTGCTGGTGGTGGCGGTGACGCTGATGGTCAGCGGCGTGGCGGTGCTGGGCTTTCGTCATGCCAGCCAGATTCAGGAGCAGGTCCAGCAACAGACCCTGAACGACATGACCGGCAGCATGAATCTGGCACGCGATACGGCGAATGTGGCGACGGCAGCGGTGCGGCTTTCGCAAGTGGTTGGGGCGCTGGAGTACAAAAGTGAGGCCGACAGGCTCAAGCAAACACAGATGGCGCTGCGCCGCTCGCTTGAGCAGCTTGCCGATGCGCCGCTGGCGCAGCAGGAACCGGCGCTGGTGGCTCGAATCATTCGCCGGAGTAATGAGTTACAGCAGAGCGTGACCGGGATGCTGGAGCGTGGTCAGCGGCGTCATCTGGAGCGTAACGCGCTGCTGAGTTCGCTCTATCAAAGCCAAAGTTTTTTACGCCATTTGCAAGATATCAACCGCCGTTTTGGTGACAACGTACCGGACGCGCGCCAGCTGGCGGAAATGGATCGGCTGATCATGGCGGCGATTGAAACCCCGTCTCCACGCGCCACTATTCAGCAGTTGAATAGCGTGACCACCACGCTGCCACAGACTGCTCGCCAGCCGGTTATCGACTTTGTGTTGCCTGATTTCAACGCTGAACTGCAAAAGCTCGCGCCGCTCTCGAAGCAGCTGGAAGAGAGCGACCTGGCGATCAGCTGGTATATGTTTCACATCAAAGCGCTGGTGGCGATTTTAAACAGCGATATCAATCAATACGTGGCGCAGGTGGCGCAGGCCTCGGAGCTGCGCACCGCGCAAAGCCACAAAGAGCTGCGCTCTATCAGCGTCTTTATTAGCGTGTTCGCCGTTCTGGCGCTGCTGATCACCGGCTGCGCGTGCTGGTACATCTACCGCAATTTAGGTTCCAACCTGACGGCTATTTCTCGGGCCATGTCGCGCCTGGCGCACGGTGAATCGGACGTGTCGGTGCCAGCGCTCCAGCGCCGCGACGAGCTGGGTGAACTGGCGCGTGCGTTTAACGTTTTTGCCCGCAACACGGCATCGCTGGAGCACACCACCCGCCTGCTGAAAGAGAAAACGACACAGATGGAGATCGACCGGCTCGAGCGCGTGGGGCTGGAAGAAGCGCTACTGCACAGCCAAAAAATGAAAGCGGTCGGGCAGCTGACGGGCGGGCTGGCGCACGATTTCAACAATCTGCTGGCGGTGATCATTGGCAGTCTGGAGCTGGTCGATCCCGACTCGCCGGATGCGCCGCGTATCACCCGCGCGCTCAAGGCCGCCGAACGCGGCGCGCTTCTGACCCAGCGCCTGCTGGCCTTCTCGCGCAAACAGTCCCTGCACCCACACGCCGTGGAGATGAAACCATTGCTGGAAAACCTCGGCGAGCTGATGCATCACTCGTTGCCCGCCACGCTGACGCTGGACATCGAAGCGCAGCACCCGGCGTGGCCCGCGTGGATTGACGTTAGCCAGCTCGAAAATGCGATCATCAATCTGGTGATGAACGCTCGCGATGCGATGGAAGGGCAGAGCGGCGTGATTCGGATTCGGACATGGAATCAGCGCGTGACCCGTAGCGATGGGCGCAGGCAGGATATGGTGGCGCTGGAGGTGATCGACCACGGCTGTGGGATGTCGCAGGAGGTGAAATCCCAGGTCTTCGAGCCGTTCTTCACCACAAAACAGACGGGGAGCGGCAGCGGACTGGGGTTGTCGATGGTGTACGGGTTTGTGCGCCAGTCCGGTGGACGCGTCGAAATCGAAAGCGCGCCGGGGCAGGGAACCACCGTACGCCTGCAACTCCCACGCTCGGCGCAGGCGGTGGCTTCGCACGATGAAACGCTCGCGACAGCGGAAACCGAACAGAGCGATCGGCTGGTGCTGGTGCTCGAGGATGAAACCGACGTGCGCCAGACCTTGTGCGAACAACTGCATCAGCTCGGCTATCTGACGCTGGAAGCCGGAACCGGTGAGCAGGCGCTGAAGATGCTGGAGGCGTCAGCGGATATCGAACTCTTTATCAGTGACCTGATGCTGCCGGGCACAATGAGCGGCGCGGAGGTGATCCACCACGTTCGGAGCCATTTCCCGCATCTGCCGGTGCTGCTGGTGAGCGGCCAGGATTTACGTCCGATGCACAATCCGCAGTTGCCGGACGTGGAGCTACTGCGAAAACCCTTCACCCGAACGCAACTGGCGCAGGCGCTGCGGAAGGTGAGTCATCTTTGAGATTCCTCCGCTACTCGCCTTCATCGTCGTTGATTAACGTAAAGCCAGCCCACCTGCCGCGAGACTGGCTTTATGAAACGCACGATTACCGCTCTGATTTTTGGCCTGCTGTCATTCACCAGTCAGATGGCCCACGCTGACATCATTGACGACGCTATTGGGAATATCCAGCAGGCGATCGGTGAAGCGTACAACCCTTCGAGCAATCGCCAGAATGACGACGATCGTTATGAGGAGAGCCGCCGCAACGACAGTCGTCAGTACGATGACCGCCGCAGACAGCTTGAGGATCGTCGCCGTCAGTTAGATGATCGGCAGCGCCAGCTGGATCAGGACCGACGTCAGCTGGAGGACGATGAGCGCAGGCTGGAGGAGGATTACGATCGGTGATACATGTGCGGTCTATCGCCCGGCGGCGCTTCGCTTGCGCGGGCCTACAAGGGCACGAACCGTAGGCCGGGTAAGGCGCAGCCGCCACCCGGCAATACCTCAATCAAACACTAACCGCATCCCGTCATACCCTGCCTCAAATCCCTCGGGCAGCGGGTTATCCATCATCCACACGTCGAACTGGTGGCTAATGTGCGTCAAAATCACCTGCGGGCAGCCAATCACCTCGTTGAGCGCAATCACGGTGTTCAAATCGCAATGGTTACGCGGGGGTTCTTCACGCGGCGCGTGGCTGCAGTCGATTATCATCGCCTGCGGATGGTTGTTGAGTAAAAACTTCACGGTTTTGTCCGGTAGTCCGGCGGTATCAGACAGCCACGCCACGCGGCTGTGGGCGCTCTCCAGCAGATAGCCAAAGGTCAGCTTTGAGTGATTGAGCGGCAGCGGGGTGACGCGCAAACCCTGTAACTCAAACATCACGAACGGTTCAACCGTATGGCTAAAATCGAGAAGCCCAGGATGTTTGAACAGATCGTCGCAGCCGGTTTCGTCCGGCGGGCCGTACACTGGAATCGACGCGCCCACGCCCCAGCGCAGGGGGAACAGGCCCTGGACATGATCCATATGATAGTGCGTCAGCAAAAACTGCTGAAAACTGCCCGCTGGCCAGTCATCCATCAGATGCGGAATGCCTGCATCCAGCAGCGTGACCGCATCGTTGAATTTCACGACTGCACTGCACGGGCGACGGCGATGTGCCTCCTGCAATCGTGCCCGGCGACAGGCCGCGCAGTCACAGCCGAAGACCGGCACCAGTTGAGCGCCACCCGTGCCGGTGAGTTGGATGGTTAGGGCCATGATTTCCCCCCTTTGGGTCAATTGCCGGGTGGCGGCTGCGCCTTACCCGGCCTACGGGTCAGCAGGGTTTTGTAGGCCGGGTAAGCGAAGCCGCCACCCGGCATGGTTTTACAGCAACTTGGTAAACCGATAATGGCTCTGGGCGTACCCTTCGCGCAGATAAAAGCGGTGTGCATCCACGCGCTTTACGCTGGTCGACAACTCGGTCATTTCAGCGCCTGCGTCGCGGGCAAATTCTTCTGCCCAGGCTAACAGCTGGCTGCCGACTTTCAGGCCGCGTGCCTGCGGCAGCACCACCAGCTCCTGAATCTCGCCAATCCAGTTAGCGTGATGCAAATGAAACTGCAAATGCAGGCCAATCATCCCGACGACGTGGCCGTCCAGTTCCGCAAGGTGGTAGTGCATGTTGCGATCCTGAAGATTAGCCAGATACCCGGCGTTAAAGGCGCGTTGGTCAAACTCCGCTTGTTTTAACTCACAAATCAGGCCGTAAACGGCCTGGGCATCTTCCGGGGTGGCGCGACGAAGCTGGCAGTCAGGCATGTTGTTTCTCCTTCTGACGAATAAGCGATAACAAATTATCGACTGACTGTAGCAAACTTCCGTCGTTGTTGAGGAGATGACAGTCCGACGGCGTATAACGCGCGGCGCGCTCCAGACGCTGGTCGATCTCGCGCGCACTTTCCCGCCCACGCTGTTGCAGGCGCTCGCGCAGTACCTCCTGCGAAACCTGCAAACAAACCGGCATCAGCGCTTGTTCGTAACGTGCGCGAGCCTGTTGCAGATGTGCGCGCGAACCATTGACCAGCACGTCGAAACCGGCGTGCAGCCACAGGTCGATCTCGATCCCCACGCCGTAGTAAAAACCGTTGGCATGCCAGCTCAGCGCCAGTAAATTCTGGCCTGCACGAGTAAAAAACTCCGGCTCGCTCAGAGCGATGTGGTTCTCGCTGCCCGCGTTCGCCGCCCGCGTGATGTAACGATGCGCGACCAATAATTGAGCGTGTTCCTGCTGGCGCAGCGCCGACAGCAGGCTGTCTTTTCCGGAGCCGGACGGCCCCATCAGCCAGATCAGTTTTCCCATCAGAACACCCGTTTTCCCTGACGCCAGACGTGATCGATATGGATGTGCTCGCCCTTACGGTGTGCCAGAACGAGATCCGCCCGTTTGCCTTCGCCAATCACCCCGCGATCGCCCAGATTCAGCGCGTCAGCCGGATTTTTTGTCACCAGACGAATCGCCTGCGGCAGGGTGAAACTGTTGCCCGCATCGTCCGCCACGCGGAAGGCCGCATCCAGCAGGCTCGCCGGATAGTAATCGGAGGAGAGAATATCCAGCAGGCCAAGCGCCGCCAGCTGGCTGGCTGCCACGTTGCCGGAGTGCGAGCCGCCGCGCACGATATTCGGCGCGCCCATCAGGACGTTCATCCCGTGCTGGCGTGAGGCCTCAGCTGCCGCGAACGTAGTAGGAAATTCGGCGATCACGCTGCCAAGCTGATGGGATTCGTGCACGTGATCGTGAGTGGCATCGTCGTGGCTGGCGAGAGGAATGTTGCGATCCCGGCACATCGCCGCAATCGCCAGGCGGTTCGGCTGTGACCACCGGGCCGCCAGCGCCAGCTGTTCCTCTTCGTAGCGCGCCATTTCCTCGTCATTCAAGGAGTATTTGCCCTGATAATATTCGCGATACTTCTCGATATTGGCGAACTGTCGCTGGCCCGGTGAGTGGTCCATGAGGGATACCAGGGACACCGGCTCGCGGCCCATCAGTTTTTCAAACAGCGGCAGGGTGGTGTGGTGCGGCAATTCGCAGCGCAGATGCAGGCGGTGCTCGGCGCGGTTCAGGCCGCGCTTTTGCGTCTCTTCTACTGCGTTAATCATCTTCTCGAGGTTTTCCAGGCGATCGCCGCCGTCGCGTACATCGCCAATCGCCACCGCGTCCAGCACTGTGGTGATGCCGCTGGCAACCATCAGCGCGTCGTGGCTACTCATCGCTGAGTGGGCCGGCCAGTCGACTTTCGGGCGCGGAGTGAAGAATTTATCCAGGTTATCCGTGTGCAGTTCGATCAGGCCCGGCAGCAGCCAGCCGCCTTCGCCGTCCATCGCTTGTGGAGAGCGGCTCTGGGTTTCGGCGTAGGTGCGAATCACACCGTCCTGAATCTCTGCCGATCCCGCGATCACTTCGTTTTCCAGCACCAGTTTGACGTTATTGATGATCATGATGCGGCTCCCATCGCATGAAGACGATCCGCCACGCGGTCACGGACCGTGGCGTCGTGGAAGATCCCCACGATCGCCGCCCCGCGCGCTTTGGCCTGTTCAATCAGTTCGACGACCGCAGCGCTGTTTTTGGCATCCAGCGAGGCGGTCGGTTCATCGAGCAGCAAAATCGGGTAATCGACGATAAATCCGCGCGCGATATTCACGCGTTGCTGTTCGCCGCCGGAAAATGTCGATGGGGCCAGATGCCACAGGCGTTCCGGCACATTAAGGCGTGTCAGCAGGCGGGCCGCTTTGGCCGCACATTCGTCACGGGAAACGCCGAGATCCAGCAGGGGTTGCATCACCACATCCAGCGCGGAGATCCTCGGGATCACCCGCAAGAACTGGCTGACCCAGCCGATCGTCGAGCGGCGCACTTCGAGCACTTTACGTGCCGGGGCTTGCACCAGATCCACCCACTCGTGGTTATGACGAATGTGGATTTGGCCCTGATCGGGCAAATAGTTGGCATACAGGGAGCGCAGCAGCGTTGATTTTCCGCTACCCGAGTGGCCGTGCAGCACCACGCATTCGCCCTCTTTGACCTCAAGAGAGGCGTTTTGCAGCACCGGCAGGCGCACGCCGTTTTGCTGGTGGAGCACAAAAGTCTTACTCACATTTTCTACGCGGATCATGTTGGCCTCTTGACTCTTTTTGCCGGGTGGCGGCTTCGCCTTACCCGGCCTACGTGTTCGGTGCGGTCTTTTTTGCCGGGTGGCGCTTCGCTTACCCGGCCTACGTGTTCGGTGCGGTCTTTTTTGCCGGGTGGCGGCTTCGCCTTACCCGGCCTACAAATTCCGTAGGTCGGGTAAGCGCAGCGCCACCCGACACAAACACACTCAGTTCTGCAAAACGGATGACACCAGCAGCTGGGTGTACGGATGGTGCGGATCGTCGAGCACGCGGTCGGTTAATCCACTTTCCACCACCTGGCCCTCTTTCATCACCATCAGACGGTCCGCCAGCAGACGGGCGACGCCCAGATCGTGGGTCACAATCACCACCGCCAGGTCCAGCTCCACCACCAGGCCGCGCAGCAGGTCGAGCAAGCGCGCCTGCACAGACACGTCCAGTCCGCCCGTCGGCTCATCCATAAACACCAGCTTCGGATAGGTGACGAGGTTGCGGGCGATTTGCAGGCGCTGCTGCATCCCGCCGGAGAAGGTGGTGGGCAGGTCGTCGATACGTGACGCCGGGATCTCAACATCCTCCAGCCACTGCTGGGCCGTTGCGCGGATATTTCCGTAGTGCCGCGCGCCGGTCGCCATCAGCCGTTCGCCGATGTTCCCGCCCGCCGACACCTGGCGGCGCAGGCCGTCCATTGGATGCTGATGCACCACGCCCCATTCCGTACGCAACAGGCGGCGGCGCTCGGCTTCACTCATGCCGTACAGGGACTGATCCTGATACAGAATCTCACCGTTCTGCGGCGTCAGGCGCGCGGAGATGGATTTGAGCAGGGTGGTTTTGCCGGAGCCGGACTCGCCGACGATCCCCAGCACTTCGCCAGGCCACAGCTCGAACGACACGTCGCTAAAGCCTTTGCCGGGCGCATACAAATGGGTCAGGTTGTTCACCGAAAGCAGCGGTTTCATTGGCCGTTCGCCTCGCTCTGTTGGCGGCAGAAATCGGTGTCGGAGCAGACAAACATGCGTTTGCCCGTGTCGTCGAGCACCACTTCATCGAGATAGCTGTGTTTTGAACCGCAGATGGCGCACGGCTCATCCCATTCCTGCACCGTAAACGGATGATCGTCGAAATCGAGACTTTCAACGGAGGTATACGGCGGGACGGCGTAGATGCGTTTTTCGCGTCCGGCACCAAACAGTTGCAGGGCGGGCATCATGTCCATCTTCGGGTTATCGAATTTTGGGATCGGCGACGGGTCCATCACATAGCGCCCGTTCACTTTCACCGGATAGGCGTAGGTGGTGGCGATATGGCCGAAGCGGGCGATGTCTTCGTACAGTTTCACCTGCATCACGCCGTACTCTTCCAGGGCGTGCATGGTGCGGGTTTCGGTTTCGCGCGGCTCGATAAAGCGCAGCGGCTCGGGGATCGGCACCTGGAAAATCAGAATCTGATCTTCAGTGAGCGGCGTTTCCGGGATGCGGTGACGGGTCTGAATCAGGGTCGCGTCTTCCGTACGCTCGGTGGTGTTCACCCCGGTGACGCGTTTGAAGAAGTTGCGAATCGACACGGCGTTGGTTGTGTCGTCCGCCCCCTGGTCGATGACTTTTAGCACGTCGGCTTCGCCGATCACGCTGGCGGTGAGCTGAATGCCACCGGTTCCCCAGCCGTACGGCATCGGCATTTCGCGGCCGCCAAAGGGTACCTGATAGCCGGGGATCGCCACGGCTTTTAAAATCGCGCGGCGGATCATGCGCTTGGTTTGTTCGTCCAGATAGGCAAAGTTATACCCGCTGAGGTTAGCCATTTTTGCGCTCCCGTTGCAGACGTTTCAGCAGTTCCAGTTCTGCCTGGAAATCGACGTAATGTGGCAGTTTGAGGTGCGAGACAAAGCCGGCGGCTTCAACGTTATCCGCGTGGGCCAGCACGAACTCTTCGTCCTGCGCCGGGCCGGAAAGGGTTTCGTTGTAGTCCGGGGCTTGCAGCGCACGGTCAACCAGCGCCATCGCCATCGCCTTGCGCTCGCCCATGCCAAACACTAAGCCGTAGCCGCGTGTGAAGTGCGGGACGTCGTTTTCGGGGGCCACGAAGCCGTTCACCATTTCGCATTCGGTCATCAGCAGTTCGCCGACGTTGACTGCAAAACCCAGCTCTTCCGGCACGATTTCAACGTCGACATAACCGCTGCGGATTTCGGCGGCAAACGGGTGGTTACGCCCGTAGCCGCGCTGCGTCGAGTAAGCCAGTGCCAGCAGATAACCCTCGTCGCCGCGCATCAGCTGTTGCAGGCGTGAGGAGCGGGAGCACGGATAGACCGGCGGGGTGCGGGTGACGTCGTCGGGCACGCTGCCGGTGTCCTCTTCGGCTTTTGCCAGCCCCTGATTCGTCAGCAGGCTAAAGACGTGGGGCGCATTTTCCTGCTGTGCGTCGCGGGTGTTCAGCGACGGGGATTCGCCATTCGCCAGCAGAGTGAAATCCAGCAGGCGGTGGGTGTAGTCGTAGGTCGGGCCGAGAAGTTGGCCGCCGGGAATGTCTTTGTAGACCGCAGAAATTCGGCGCTCAAGGCGCATCTCTGCGCTGTTCAGCGGCTCGCTGACCGCCAGTTTGGCCAGCGTAGTGCGGTAGGCACGCAGCAGGAAGATCGCTTCGACGTTGTCGCCGCTGGCCTGTTTCAGCGCCAGCGCGGCCAGTTCACGGTCGGCGATCCCGCCTTCGGTCATGACGCGATCGACGGCCAGATTCAGCTGCTGTTCAATTTGCTCGACGCTCAGTTCGGCAAGCTGTTCATCGCCGCGTCTTCTGTGCTCTTGCAGCGCATGGGCGGCGGCTATCGCCTTTTCGCCCCCTTTGACGGCAACGTACATCAGCACACCTCGACATGTGTGGTTCGTGGGATAGCCAGCAGGCGTTCGCCGCAGGTGAGGATCAAGTCGATACCCAGCGGGAACGGATGCGGACGTTCGGTCAGCTCGTGAATGATGCACTCCGGCAGTTGCGGCGCGACCATGCGCTCGTCGGCGATCCCGGCCCCGGTCAGGCGTAGCATGCGGCCACCGCTCAGGCTGGCGACCTGTAAGATCAGCGTGGCGCTGGTTTCGGGCGCGACGGCGCTGCCTTCAGAAAGCGCATTCAGCTGTTCGTGACTGATTTTTTCGTCGGCAACGGCGAATACCGCCTGCTGTGGCTGATCGACAAGCGGTGCGCTGGTGTGAAAACGCAGATTCTGGCTGGCAATGTCGTTGGTCATGCTGGCAGACAGCCAGACCGGCGTGTCGGCGTCGGCCAGGGTCAGTAGCACGCTGGTGGCGGCGATGTTCAGCGGCTGCCAGCCGTGAGTGAGCTGATGCAGCGAGACAATCATGCCCGGCTCGCTCATGGCTTTCAGCAGACGACGAAAACTGTGCTGGGCATCCTGCACGGCAAGGGTAAAAGCAGGTTGAAGCGTCATGCGTTATCTCCGCGAACAAGCGTAAAGAAGTCGACCCGGCTGGTGTTCACTTCCGCCTGACGAGCGGCGATTCGCGCGGCACGGTCGGCTTCCAGCGGGGCAATTAAGGTTTCCATCAACGACTGAAAATGGGTCGGTTCCTGCAATAACGCGTCGATGACGGCGCACTGCTCGGCGTGCTGTTTGTCGCGCCCCAGCTGATAGCTGTAACCGAGCGTGCCGCTTTTGAGGCGAATCACGGCGCGGGTGAGCGTGGCGTCCCCGGCAAAAAAGCGCTCGCCGGTGCCACCCATACGCGCCTGGATCTGCACCAGGCCAATCTCTGGCGCACGGATGGTCTCGTATTCCGGCGCGACGTTGAGCACGCGCAGGCGTTCACGCAGCGCGGTGGGCTGGCTGTGGGCGAGGACGCTCATCCAGCGCTGGCGGGTGGGAGTATCGAAATGCATTCAGTGCTCCATAGTGAATTCGATCATGTCGGCGCGGGTCAGGCTAACGGAGTACTCCGTCGCGTTGACCTCGCCGTCACGGTGGTTGAGGGTACGCACGCAGAGCAGCGGCGCCATGTTCGGGATCTCCAGCACTTTGCTCTCTTTGGCCTGCGCACGACGGGCGCTGATCCGCGTCTGGGTGCGTCTGAGGGCGATACCGGTGGCGTCAAACAGGAAGTCATGCAGCGAGCCGCTGGAAAAATGTTGCAGCGTCGGCCAGAGGGCGAGGTCAGCGAAGTAGTGATCGATCTGACAGACCGCCACGCCGTTGACGCGTCTCAGCGTTCGTAGATGCACGACGTTGTCGCCCTCCTGAATCCCCAGCGCATCGGCGATGTGGCTCGACGCGGGACGCAGCACCGAGAGCAGTTTTTCGCTGGTCGGGTGGCTGCCCTGATCGAGCAGGTTCTGGCTAAAACGCGCCTGCGAGTTGAGCGGGTAGTCGAACGGGCGCATCAGGACCAGCACGCCGATTCCCTGGCGGCGCTGGACCCAGCCGCGCTCCACCAGTTGGTCGATGGCGCGACGCAGGGTGTGACGGTTCACTTCGTAGCGGTCGGCGAGCTGCTGTTCCGCGGGGAGGTAGTCGCCGCAACGGTAGTGCGTGCGCAGTTCGACTTCGAGCTTCGCGGCGATCTCTTGCCAGCGCGTTGGGTAACTGGTCGGATGTCTGGATAAGTGCATAGAAATCAAAGCCTCGCTTCTCAGATGAAGTGCTTACGCAAACGTTGAGAAAGGAAATCCAGCAGGCTGACGGTGATGATGATGAGGACCATCAGGGCGCAGGTTTGCTGGAACTGGAAGCCGCGAATCGCTTCCCACAGGGTGACGCCAATTCCGCCTGCGCCGACCATGCCGACCACCGTCGCTGAGCGAACGTTGGATTCGAAACGGTAGAGGGAGTAGGAGATTAAAAGTGGCATCACCTGCGGCAGGACGCCGTAGAGAATCTCTTCGATTTTGTTGGCACCCGTGGCGCGGATACCTTCCACCGGACCGGGTTCGATGGCTTCAACCGCTTCTGACAGCAGCTTGGAGAGGACGCCGGTGGTGTGGATGAACAGGGCCATCACACCAGCGAACGGACCGAGGCCGACGGCAACGACGAACAGCATTGCGAAGACCATCTCGTTAATGGCGCGGCAGGCGTCCATCAGGCGGCGCATCGGCTGGAAGATCCACCAGGGGACGATGTTTTCGGCGCTCATCAGGCCAAACGGAATGGAGAGGATGACTGCCAGCGCGGTACCCCAGACGGCGATTTGCATGGTGACCGCCATTTCGCTGAGATAGTCACGCCACTGGCTGAAGTCCGGCGGGAAGAAGTCGGCGGCGAAGGTCGCCATGTTGCCGGAATCTTTGATCAGCATCAGCGGGTCCATTTCCGCACCTTTCCAGGAGACGATGAGCACCGCCAGCAGGATGGCCCAGCTCAAAAGCGAGAACCAGCTGCGTTTCGGGGGTGGGACGGTGATGGTTTGCATGAGTTCTCCTAAAGTTTTCTCCCTCTCCCTGTGGGAGAGGGGACTGGATCAACGCCCTCACTCGACAGGAGAGGGAGAACAAATTACTGCACCGCTTTATTCACTGACGTCATCGCGCTTAGCGCGGCGGTCAGGCGGTCGAGATCTTCCAGCTGCGCCTGAATCACCGACACTTTGCTGGTCTTCTCTTCCGTGTTCAGACCTTTGTTGTCCTTCACGCCCTGCATCTCTTTAAACAGTGCCAGTTGGCGGATTGGCACCAGCTGCAGGTCGCTTGAGGCGCGGAACGGCGCCCATCCCAGGCGTTCGAGGACGGTTTTCTCTTCGGCGGTTTTGCCGTAATTCATGAAGAAGTCGTAGACCTTATCCTTGGTGCTCTCGGAGAGGTTTTTACGCCACACAATCGGGTCGCCAGGGATCAGTGGTGATTTCCAGATAACTTTCAGCTGCTTCAGTTTTTCTGGAGCGGAAGTCTTCAACTTATCGAGGTTTTCGGTGTTGTTGGTGGCGACGTCGACCTGTTTATTGGCGACGGCCAGGGCGTTGGTTTCGTGTCCGGCATTGACCGTGCGCTTGAATTCGCTGGCGGAGGCGTTGTTTTTCGCGAAGACGTAGTAGCCAGGGACCAGGAAACCGGAGGTCGAGTTCGGGTCACCGTTGCCGAAGGTCAGCTCTTTGCGTTTGGCGAGCATGTCGTTGAGGTTGTTGATCGGGCTGTCTTTGTTGACGATCAGCACGCTCCAGTAACCCGGAGAACCATCAGCAGCAACGGTCTGTGCAAAGACCTGGCCGTTAGCGCGATCTACCGCTTCCATCGCGGAGAGGTTGCCGTACCAGGCGATGTCGACTTTGTTAAAACGCATCCCCTGGATGATGCCCGCGTAATCCGGGGCGAAGAAGGCGTTCACTTTGATGCCCAGTTTGGTTTCCATATCTTTCAGGAACGGTTCCCACTGGGGTTTCAGGTTTTGCTGTGATTCTGTCGAAATAATGCCGAAGTTCAGGGCTTTTTCCTGCTCTTGCTCCTGCGCATAGGCCGGGCTTAACAGGGTGCTGATGCTGAACATGCTGGTGAAGGCCAGCGCGGCAACGGCTTTATAGCTCATCTATCATCCTCATTTGGCATTGTTCCAGGCTATTTCACTTGCCAGCTTGAACCCGGGCAGTGCTCAAAATCCTCACGTACAACGTGTACGCTCCGGTTTTTCCGCGCTGTCCGTGTCCAATCTGGCTGCGCCAATTACGCCTGGTCTTTTCAGTTAAATTAAGCAGCCTGCGCGTTCTCTTCGACGCGGTTAATGCTGCGGTACAGGTGGTCAAATCGTTCGTTATCAAAGTGTTGGCTTGCACCGTCGTAAAACACATGCCCCTGACGCAGGGCGACGATGCGCTCGCAGTAGCGCAGGGCGTAATCCACCTGATGCAGCGTGACCACGACGGTGATGCCGTCGTTCTGGTTAATGTCGCGCAGGGTTTCCATCACGATGCGGGCCGATTCTGGGTCCAGCGAGGCGATGGGTTCATCGGCGAGGATCACTTTGGCTTTTTGCATCAGCGCTCGGGCAATCGCCACGCGCTGCTGCTGTCCGCCGGAAAGCGTTGAGACGCGCTGGTGGGCGAAATGGGCCATTCCGACGCGGGTCAGTGCCTGAAGCGACTGCTGTTTTTGCGCAGGTGAGAACCAGCGCAGGCAGGTGCGCCAGAAAGGCGTGCTGCCGAGCGCGCCGATCAGCACGTTCTCGAGCACCGTCAGGCGGTTGACCAGGTTAAATTGCTGGAAGATACAGCCCGTTTGCGCGCGGCTTTTGCGGATATCGCCCGCCAGACGGCCTGCGCGCTGCACGGTGTTGCCCAGCAGCTCAATATGGCTTTCTGGCGTTTTGTCGCCGGTGATGAGGCCGCTGAGATGGCGCAGAAGGGTGGATTTTCCGGAACCGGAAGGCCCGAGCAGCGCCACCATTTCGCCCTTTTGGACGGTCAGATCAACGGCATGCAGAGCCTTGTTGTGGTGAAAGGTCTTGCTCAGTTTCTCGACGCGGATGACAGTTTGCATGTTCAGGCCTCACGATAAATGTGGCCTCATGCTGGCGGATTAATGTGACATTTAGGTTAAGTATTGGTTGCGGGAGTTTGAAGAGTTGAAGCGAATGCGATGACAGGCGGAGGGGACGCCTCCGCCAGACGATTATTGCTGTTTGACGACGTTGATCATCCAGGGCACGCCATATTTATCGGTCACTTTGCCGAAACCGTGCGCCCAGAAGGTCTCCTGCCAGGCCATTTCGACATTGCCGCCAGCAGCGAGTTTGTCGAACCAGCCTTTGCCTTCGGCCACGTCCTGGGTGTCGAGCACCAGCGTAAATCCTGCGTACTGCGCGTTGCCGCCGGGCACGCCGTCGCTCATCATAATTTCGCTGCCCGCGATACGAACATTGGAATGAGCGATGGCGGTGTCAGGAAATTGCATACCGGAAGGGCAGCCTTCTTCGCTGTTTCCGTCTTTGGGCATTTCGCCGTAGGTGATTTTGTAGGTGAGTTCTGCGCCGACAGCTTGCTGATAGAAGGCGATGGCCTCTGCACAGTTTCCGGCGAATGAAATGTAGGGACTTAACGGCATAATCATTACCTCAGGTAAGAGAAGCCCATTAAGTGTAGTTCTTTTATTGTAGGCCGGATAAGCGCAGCGCATCCGGCAAAAGCGCCCGGTGGCGCTGCGCTTACCGGGCCTACGAAGACAATAATGTCTTAACTATCAGTTCTTTTTAACGAACTCTGATTTGAGCTTCATTGGCCCGAAGCCATCAATTTTGCAATCAATATTATGATCGCCTTCGACCAGGCGGATATTCTTCACTTTGGTACCGATTTTCAGCATTGAAGAGGCGCCTTTGACTTTCAGGTCTTTTACCACGGTGACGCTATCGCCGTCGGCCAGTAGATTACCGTTGGCATCTTTAACAATCAGCGCATCGCTATCTTGCGACGGTTCTGCATCATTCCATTCATGGGCGCATTCAGGGCAAATGAACATCCCATTATCTTCGTAGGTGTATTCAGAATTACATTTAGGACAGTGTGGAAGTGACATATCGGTATCCTCAAAAAGGCTAAAGGGGCTGGAAAGTGCCAGCCAAAACCCGGCTGTTTGCCGAAAAAGGCGTAAAGTATAGCGTAAGTCCACACATTTGTCGGTGACATTCTTTTTTTTGAAAATAGTTAAAAGACAGCGTCTGGAGTGACACTTTCTGTCAGTCACTTAAGCGATGCTTACAGCGTACTTAAGATTTAAAATCGCGTAAGGAAATATATCGAATATTTTATTGCGCAAATTGCCAGGTACTGTCATTTCGGATAAGGTGAGGTGAGCAGTTGTTATTGCATCCAGGTTTGCCATTCCTCGTTTGGCGACCGGGAATTACCTCTCTTTTTGGGTGGGTAAATTACTTTGATATATCCTATAGCTTCATAAAAATGGTCTACGCTCATTATCTTTCGGCTTTTCTTGCCGAGAGGAGTGTACGAGCGCTTTACGCTGCAATCAGAATATATTCTGGTTTTTGATCAGGCGCTTATATTCATTGAACATATTTTCCACGCGTAATCAAAAAAGCCGAAATTTCATTATTAAAACTATCCGGCTTAATAAAAGTAATAAATTTGCGTTAAGGAAAGGCTTTTATCATGCACACACAGACAATTTTTGAATTAAGCCAGGAAGCGGAAAGGCTGCTGCAACTTGCTTTGCAGAATCTGGATGCGTTGAAATCAATGCCGATTGCCGTGCTGGATAGCACAACTGCTGCGATGACCGGGGAAACGAATAATGTTCTGCCGCTGCATTTCAGTACCCGAGGTGTTGAAACGCAGCTCTCAATGCTCAATAACGAATTACGCAAAATTACCCGTCTCGAGATGGTGCTGGCGATCGTCGGGACCATGAAGGCGGGGAAATCGACCACGATTAATGCGATTGTCGGCACCGAAGTGCTGCCAAACCGTAACCGTCCGATGACCGCGCTGCCTACGCTTATCCGCCATACGCCCGGTCAGACCGAGCCGGTGCTGCATTTTGCCCATGTCGCGCCTATTGATACGTTGATCAAACAGTTGCAGGATAAATTGTGCAACCACGATCGCGGAAAGCTGACCCAACGCCTGGAGATCGATAAAGACATGAACGCGTTGCTCGGGCGCATTGAGCACGGCGAGGCGTTCGAAAAACACTATCTGGGCGCGCAGCCTATTTTCCAGTGCCTGAAAAGTCTCAACGATCTGGTGCGTCTGTCGAAGGCGTTGGGCGTTGATTTCCCGTTCTCGGAATATGCGGCGATCGAACATATTCCGGTGATTGAGGTGGAGTTTGTTCACCTGGCGGGGCTGGATTCTCATCTCGGACAACTGACGCTGCTCGACACGCCGGGGCCGAACGAGGCTGGACAGCCGCATCTGCAAAAAATGCTCAACGAACAGCTGGCGCGCTCGTCGGCGGTGCTGGCGGTGATGGACTATACCCAGCTTAAGTCGATCTCTGATGAAGAGGTGCGTCAGGCGATTTCGGCAGTGGGCAAATCGGTGCCGCTGTATGCGCTGGTGAATAAATTCGATCAGAAAGATCGCAACAGCGACGACGAAGAACAGGTGCGGGCGATGATTTCCGGCACGCTGATGAAAGGCAATATTTCGCCGGGGCAGATCTACCCGGTGTCGTCGATGTGGGCGTATCTGGCAAACCGCGCGCGTTATGAAATAAACACGCACGGGCGTTTACCGAATTCGCAGGAGCAGAGATGGGTGCAGGATTTTGCCGAAGCGGCACTCGGACGTCGCTGGCGCACCGCCGATCTGGATGATGTGGAACATATTCGCCATGCTGCCGATTTGCTGTGGGAAGATTCGTTATTTGAACAGCCGATCCGCAAGCTGATCTATGCCGCTTATGCTAATGCCTCGCTGTATGCGCTGCGATCTGCCTCGCATAAGCTGTTGAATTACGCGCAGAATGCCCGTGAGTACCTTGATTTTCGTTATCAGGGGCTGACGGTGGCTTTTGAAGAGCTGCAGGTGAATATTTCCCGCCTCGAAGAGGATATGGCGCTGTTGCAGACGCGTCAGGATGTGGTGAGCGACGAAGTGGGGCATGAAGTTGAGCAGGCATTAGATGCCGCTAACGCTTTTATTTCACAGCAGAAAAACACCATTAAGCAGGCTATTAGCCATATTTTTGACAGAGATAACATTCTCGATTTGGCGGGCATTGAACGTCTCAACCTGAGAAACAGCGAGCAGGCCGAAATGGGTCAGCTGGTGCTGGATGACGAAGGGCAGGCGCAGATTGTGCTGAGCAAAATCCGCTCCTCCTGCGAGCTGATCATGCTGGATGCACAGGGCAAAATCAGTCGCGAGCTGGCATTGCGCTTTGATCAGCTCGAATCCACGCTGGCGCGTTCTCTGAATGAAGCGATGCGCCCGATTGAGAAACGTATTAAAGAAGAGTTGAGCCATGCTGGCTTCCGGGCGCGAATTAGCTTCCCTGCCTTCCAGGCGAGCCAGTTGAACTTCAATACGCGCGGTCTGTTTACGGACGCGATTGCCTCGGAAAATCGTCCGGCGGGTGAAGTATCGGGCTCCGGCAGCGTGCGTGAGACGGTGTCGCGCTGGCTGAATAATCCGGGCTGGGGCTTTGAAGATTACGTGGTGACGCGTACTCGCTATGTTATTGACGTTGCACAGCTTCATGAGCGGTTCAAACAGCATATTGATCAATTTTGTGAACAAATCTGTAAAGCTTTGGTGGCGCAGGTCGATGTCTCTGTTACGGCAGGAATGGCGACGTTTTTCGCAGAATTCTCGTTATGTCTGACCGGGTTACAGGAAAGCTTGCGTGATAGCCTCGCAGTGCGCCAGCAAAACGAGCACTCCACAAGGGCGCTCAGCCAGCTGTTGCAGCAAAGTATTACGACTGCGACGTGGATTCAGGAAGATACCCGACTGTTACGCGATGATATTCAAACCTTATTCGCGGCTGAGCAACTATGACAACACAATTACTGGACGGTCCCGGGCGGACGCTGGAGTGTATTCATCCGAAGTTTATGGTCGATCTGGTACAAGGGGTGGACGCGGTGCGTCTTCCCCCACTCGTGCCTCAGCAGCAGCAATTTCGTGAGCGTTTAACTCAGGAGATCATGACCCAGACGAAGCTTCGTCCGTGGGCGATGACGGGAATGTTCAGCGAAAATGCTGCTCTGCGACTGGGGCTGGCGGAAAAACTGGCGGGGATGTTTGATCCCGGCCATCTGGCGTTAACCCGAATGACCCATAAATTAGCGTCATTACGTCAGCAAACAAATCGCCAGGCGCAGCAGTCTCCTGGCCTGATGCAACAATACGACGAACTCTCTTCCCACTTTTCACAACGCGCCGCTTATAAAGAGAAAGCCTTATCCCAGCGCGGGTTAACGGTGCAGGCTGGCGAACACAGCGATCAGGTTTTTACCCACTGGCGGGCCGGGCAGTACGACGGCTGGTCGCTGGCGGGGCGCTGTTTTATCGCACTCGAAGAGCTGCGCTGGGGCGCCTTTGGCGATGCCTGTCGTCTGGCAAACGAAGACGTTGGCGCCATGCTGAAAGATAATTTACGCAGCCTGGCGGCCAATTATCTGGCGCAAGGCATTAACGCTTCTCCTGCTACCCGTCACTTCTATCACCAGTGGCTGGCGACGCCGATGTCACCGGGTTTGATGGATCACAAAGATATGCTGGGTTGGCTGGGCGACTGGTGTCATCCGGATCGTCATCCGGTGAGCTGGTCTGTGACGCAAAGCTGGCAGACGGTGGCGCTGGGGATGCCGAGACTGTGTTCAGCGAAAAGGCTGGCGGATGCGATGGTCGGGGAAGTGTTTGGCGAGGCGTAACTAAAAAACCTCTCCGAAGAGAGGCTTTTGCAGGAACTCAGTGGTGTAAGGATTCGACTGGCTGTGGCTCGGATTCCGTCTGCGAAAGCGTGCCGTAGCGTTTGGAATACAGCGCCGTAATAATCGGCACCAGAATCGCAGTCACAATCACCGCCGCAGCGACCAGTGCTGTGGCTGACGCTGCCACCGGTTCAAAAGCCGGGTTAATCTGCGCGATAATCACCGGGTTCGCTACCGCCGCACCGGCGGCTGATGAAGCGGCGACACCGGCTGTACCATTCCCCCCTCCAATCACGCGGTCTGCGATAATCAGTGGAATACCGGTGATGATGATAACCGCTACGCCCAGAGCGATGCCCAGCAGGCCAGTGTCCAGAATCACGCCCAGATTAATGGTGTTACCCAGCGCGAAGCCGAAGAACGGAATCAGAACCGGCGTGGCTTTACTGAAGAAATCACGCAGGTCGGTGTCGAGGTTACCCAGTGCGAAACCGATCAGGAAGGGCAGAATTGCACCGACAAAATGATGTGGTTCGAAGGTGGCCAGACCGGCAGAACCGAGGATCAACATAGTCATCAGCGGGCCGGATTCCAGCGACATCAGGACAAATGCGCCCGATTCTTCTTTGGTACCGTACTGGTTCATCAGGCTGGCGTACAGGCCGCCGTTGGTCATGTCCATTGCTGAAACAATCGCCAGAACGGATAATCCAGCGAAGAATCCGGTCTGAATGCCGTTCTCAGGAATAAACATCGCACAGACCATCGCCGCCACCCAGGCAACGGCAATTTTGGTGATCACCAGCGTGCCGGATTTACGCAGAACGGTGCCCGTTGCTCGTAAATTAATAGACGCGCCAATACAGAAAAACCACACCGCGAGAATAGGCACGGTGCCGGTAATCATTCCTTTTGTGAACCCGCCAAAATAAGCGCCGGTATTCGGTGCCAGCGTATTTAAAATTGCGCCAAGTACCAGAGGGACCAGCATCATCCCGCCAGGGATGCGTTCAATCGTGGCTTTGATCTTCATGATAAATCCTCACATCTTATCTCGCGTTTCTGGCGGACAAGTCAGGTAGAAACAATGATTAAATTCAAATGATTACGAAAATTTAACTGTCTGGTGTTCCGTCTGGTTATGCGCAATCCGCAATCCGTTTAGGCATTTAAACGGTCGGTGAGTTGCAGCCGCAGCGGCGTGTTCGGGCTTATCATGCGATCATTGGAATTGCGATTCAATGAAAATAAAACAGTGTTTTAGTTATCTTGATCACATATTTAGGTAAACGACACTGTCGCGCGCTTGTAATTAAAAAAGCTGTAAATTGGATGTGAAAAAAAGTGAGTGATTTTCTTCCGTTGCGAGGAAAATAATAACCTCAGAAATAATCATCCTGGGGCGACGAAATCATCCTTTGTGATTCAGGGGGGTTTACGTTTTCTGACAACATCTGACGCTATACGTAAATATTTGTGAAGTTGATCACTAATTTAAACGCTGTTAGGGTAAAGAGGTCACTAACTGCCCAGACAGGCGTCAACAGGTTCGGTTGTATCGACGAGAAACGTCAATGTAAGTAAACCTGCTACGCTTGAAGAAGAAGAATCGCATGAGGCGAATTCGAGGTTCACAGACCGCAAGATTATCTGTGGTATGGACAGGGCTGAGTCTACGAGGATAGCAATGCTTAAAAGGAAAAAAGTAAAACCCATTACACTGGGTGACGTCACCATCATTGATGACGGTAAACTGCGTAAAGCCATTACCGCTGCTTCGTTGGGTAACGCGATGGAGTGGTTTGACTTTGGTGTTTATGGCTTCGTTGCCTACGCCTTAGGTAAAGTCTTTTTCCCCGGTGCCGATCCCAGTCTGCAGATGATTGCAGCGTTAGGTACCTTCTCTGTTCCGTTCCTGATCCGTCCGCTTGGTGGCTTGTTCTTTGGCCGACTGGGTGACAAATACGGTCGCCAGAAGATTCTCGCTATCACCATCGTGATTATGTCGATAAGTACTTTCTGTATCGGCCTGATCCCGGCCTATGCCACCATTGGCATATGGGCACCTATCCTGCTGTTGCTGTGTAAAATGGCGCAGGGCTTCTCGGTTGGCGGTGAGTATACGGGTGCGTCGATCTTTGTCGCCGAATATTCCCCGGACCGTAAACGCGGCTTTATGGGAAGCTGGCTGGACTTTGGCTCGATTGCCGGGTTTGTGCTGGGCGCGGGCGTGGTGGTGTTGATTTCCACCGTCGTCGGGGAAGAGAACTTCCTTGAGTGGGGCTGGCGTATTCCGTTCTTCCTGGCGCTGCCGCTGGGGATTATCGGCCTGTATCTGCGTCATGCCTTAGAAGAGACTCCGGCGTTCCAGCAGCATGTTGAAAAACTGGAGCAGGGCGATCGCGAAGGCCTGCAGGAAGGACCAAAAGTTTCGTTTAAAGAGATTGCCACCAAGCACTGGCGTAGCCTGCTGACCTGTATCGGTCTGGTGATTTCAACTAACGTGACTTACTACATGTTGCTCACCTATATGCCGAGCTACCTGTCGCATAACCTGCACTATTCTGAAGATCACGGCGTGCTGATTATCATCGCCATCATGGTCGGTATGCTGTTTGTGCAGCCGATTATGGGCCTGATGAGTGACCGTTTCGGTCGTCGTCCCTTCATTATTCTGGGCAGTATTGCGCTGTTCCTGCTGGCGATTCCCGCCTTTATCCTGATTAACAGTAATGTGCTGGGCCTGATTTTTGCCGGTCTGCTGTTGCTGGCGGTGATCCTGAACTGCTTTATCGGGGTGATGGCGTCTACGCTTCCGGCGATGTTCCCGACGCACATTCGTTACAGTGCGCTGGCGGCGGCGTTTAATATCTCGGTTCTGATTGCCGGTCTGACGCCAACTATTGCGGCTTCGCTGGTGGAAAGCACCCAGAACCTGATGATGCCTGCTTACTATCTGATGGTCATCGCGGTGATTGGTTTAATTACCGGTTTGACGATGAAAGAGACCGCTAACCGTCCTCTGAAAGGGGCGACGCCAGCGGCATCGGACATCCAGGAAGCGAAAGAGATCCTGCGCGAGCACTACGACAATGTTGAACAGAAGATTGAAGACATTGATGTAGAGATTGAAGAACTGCAGAAGAAACGTTCTCGTCTGGTGGACCAGCATCCACGGATTAACGAGTAATTAACGAAAAACCCGCCGCTGGCGGGTTTTTTATTAGCAGCCTGCGGCAATGTAATCGCCGTTGGCGCTGATTGGGATGACCGTTAAGAACAGCACAGTCGCGAACAGAATCAGCATAATTCCCCCAGCAACTTTTGCCACTGGTACTAGCCAACTCAGATTTGAATCCCCACCAAAGAATGCCACCGTACGTTCGCGGGCATAACGCACTGCCAGAGATAAGCCCATGATCGACAGCGCCGTGCCAAGCGACATGGTCATCACTGCTGCAATCCCCCAGGTCACAATCCCCAGCGCATTCGAGAACATTAGAATCATGATCGCCCCGCTGCATGGCCGAGCGCCAATCGCCAGAATCACGCCCAGACGCGTTTTCCAGTCGCCAGCGGTTAAATCTGCGCCGACGCCGTGATGGCCGCAGCCGCAGCTTTCATCATGTTGATGCAGAGGCTTCATGGCGTGAATAGTCATTTTGCGCGGGCGCAGGCTTCTCAACGTCTGGAAAATGACAAACGCGCCGAATGCGCCGATCAGTATGGCGCTGATTTTTTCTACGTACCAGCGGCTGGCACTGAGATCCCCCGATGCCAGGTTAAATCCCACGGCCAATATAAAGACGAACAGAATGGCGCTCACGCCCTGCATCAGGCTGCCGAGAAAAGGGACCACGCGCGCGGCGAGTTGGCTTTCTTTATTAGTAGAAAGATAAGTTGTGACAATGAATTTGCCGTGGCCTGGCCCAATGGCGTGCAGCACACCATAAAGGAACGCGCCCGTTAGCAACCACAGCCCGCCGGTATACTGATGGTTATTGAGCTGCAAAAGATACATCACCAGATAGCGGTGCAGAGTGATTTGCGTCGCAAGGCACCACTGAATAAAGGCGTTCCAGTGGGCGTGCAGTGTGAAGGCTGCCAGCAGAATCGCCAGCGCCATCAGCCCGGCGGTGGGGAGGCGCCAGTCACGCGTGAGACGTTGTGTGGTCATGGTTTGGCCTGCGGGGTGGAATTTTTGGCAAGTATAGCGTTTATGGCGGTGAGCGGGCTGAGGTTTACTCTTCTGTTACCCCTTCGCCACTTTTACCTTTTACCCACGCCATCCGACGATGGAACATTTTTCTTAATGCCCGCCCCAGGGTGTTAAACCAGCCAGTTGGCCTGGGGTCGGCAAGCATACTGAGGGCACGGGCGTAGTCCAGCACGAGCCCTGGCGTCCATGCCATCGTCTCAGCACGTTTACGCAGCTGTAGCGCCACCCAAAGTTCAGGTGTGGACATTAGCTTTCCAATCGCCAGCCAGAACCCGCGTGTTTGCCAGAGTCTTCCGACAGATCCTTCCAGTGCCGCTTCCAGCGCTCCTGCTACGCTGCTCGAACAATTACGGTGGGTCAAATTATAAGATTCGTTCTGGCGGTAATGTTCCCAGAAGGCGGTCAGGCGAGTTTCGCTGTAATTACGGATGCGCACTTTGCGCGTGGAGTGACACCACTGCGCGGACTCCGTCGCATAGTCGGGTTGAAACAACCCTTGCACATTATTCTCCGGGGTAGCGCGTAGCAGCCGGGCGAATGCATCCGGCGAGCGGTCGATAAGCTCGGCAGGATACAAGCTGATATAGATCCCGCTAGGCGATTCCAGCGCGGCGTGGCCGGTGGAGATAATGCCGTTTTGATCCACGGCGGCTATATAGCGGTTAATCACCGGGCGGGGGATCGTTTCACCGGGGGCGGAACCGACTGGCGTCCAGACGTGGACCGTCAGTGCTTTTTCATCCTCTTCCGGTGGGCCATCCCATTCCACGACGTCAGGGGGAAGGGTTTGCGCCTCTTCCATATACTCTTCTCCTTTGAGCCCTGGATTAGCCGCGGCGACTTTGACGCGGTTGGCGAGGATGAACATATTCCATCCCGCAAACGCGAGGCCCAACCCAAGACAATAAGGAACGGTGCCAGCGTAATTTGACGGCCACGGCTGATAGAAGAAGATGGCTAGCGCGATCTCGACAATCCCACCGACAAGGGCTGGCCGCCAGCGCTGATAGCGAACGACCAGTGCGGAGGCGATTTGCAACGTGCCATCGAGCAAAAATAGCGTACCGAAAATGATCGCCAGCACGATGTCGCCGTCATGATGACCGGCAAGGATCAACACGGCTGCTAGCGAGAACGTTGCGCCTTTCACATAGCGCAAGATACGTTGCCCTCCCATGCCGCTGTGCGCCACCATCAAGGTTAAGCCACCTTCGAATAGTAATAAGCAGGCAAAGGGCTCAATAGGAAAGAACAGCGAACCGTCCATAGCATCGATGAAGATAGCCATCCCGGCGATCAGCGTGATCCAGCCAAAGTGACGAAGCCCGCGCCAGTGCGAACGCAGGAAATCGATGCCCAGTAGGATCAGGATCAGTCGCATCATGAGAGATCTTCCAAAATAACCTTCACCATTTATAGCTTACTGGGATATTTAGTGCGTGATCGGTGGGGGAAGTCGGCAGGATCTGAGTGCATCTGTGGATAAGTCTGTGTGCAAAAGGGTATAAGGCGGGGTTTTGCTGTGGAATGCAGCAGTCAGTCATTTTTCTGTCATTTAGCGGTTGCGGCCTGACGAGAACTCCCTATAATGCGCCTCCATCGACACGGCAGATGTGAATCACTTCACACAAACAGCCGGGTCGGTTGAAGAGAAAAAATCCTGAAATTCAGGGTTGACTCTGAAAGAGGAAAGCGTAATATACGCCACCTCGCAACGGTGAGCGAAAGCCGCGTTGCACTGCTCTTTAACAATTTATCAGA
>RCUL01000329.1_pt1 | contig 28531 bp, 22 predicted proteins | sample 2167521 | NCBI WGS metagenome assembly RCUL01 (sample SAMN09932745, study PRJNA488358) | compost metagenome | feature: garden; material: soil; isolation source: compost soil in acetic acid-enriched culture | place: Germany: Experimental Botanical Garden Goettingen | collected 2016-01-27
TACTCATTCTGAATTATTGAAGTTTAATTGGTAAGTAGTTTTTAGCTACTTTTTACAAGGTTAAATATACTAAAAAAAATAGTAATACACAAATTGTAATAGATAGAAATTTAAAATAAAAACTTAAGAAAACCTCAAAATCCCGACTTTTCGGTATCTCCCCGGTACCGCTTAGATACATCTTCTTTTCCTCAAATAGCGGTACCAGCCCGCCTACTTTTGCTATACACTTTAAAGAAAAGAAAATATGGCAAATCAGATTTTAATTAAAAACACGATGCAAGAGATGAGGAACCTATCCTCAGATGAAATTGCAGGATTACAAGGAACCACTCCAATCTATTCAGGCGTAAAGCTACTGGGCTACTACAAAAAAGGAGATACACCGGCACCGATCGTATATTATTACGCTGCTACCGAACCCGGAGGCGATGATGGAGGAAGCGTAATTACTGTTGGAGGAATTAAATTGATCCATAATTTCGTCGGTAACGTGAATGTGCTATATTTTGGCGCTAAAGGTGTCGAAACAGGCGGACAGCCACCACATCCCGATGATTATCCCTATTTACAAAATGCGTTAAATTATTGTGCAGGCAAGGGAAAATGTATCAGTCTTCCGGGACGGAAATTCTATACTTCAAAAACACTCAATATACCGTATAATAGCATAGGAGGGGGCATTATCAGCGAACAAGGGAATAATTCCTATGTTAATTCCTGTATCGAATTGATGGCAAGCTCTACGGACCTTTATACCATAAGAAACTACTCACAGGGAACGACATTTAAAGATGTGGCCATTAGGGGGCGATCCGTTAGCATCGCAGATTCTGTAGTCGTACTATTCAAAAGAGTCGATGAATACCCCAATTCCGGTGATCCATGGAAGGATGATCTGGAAAATAACATTGATGCGGTGATCGAGGGCTGCGACTTTGGCAATGCCGAGACCCATTTGGAACCTCAGGTAACCGTTAAGCACAATACTTTTAGCGGTGGTCATAATGGTAAGGTATTTAACCAGTTCAATACGAACAACTTCTTCCATTCATTTGATAGTGGCAATGCCAATCGGGACAATTTTGCATTGATCAATAATAAGACAACAGATGGCTATGGATTTGATATCATCGGTAAATTTAGCGAAAGTTTTAACACATTCTTTATGGGTAATCTTGTCAATAGTCTTGTGACCAGTAATCTTGACTACACTCAACCCACCTTACAATTCCTCTTTTAATCTTATATAAGAATACGCTCTATCAAAATAAATGTCGCCGTAGGATGGGTTTATTTCAATTACTCATGAATAGTCAGAAATAGCTTTTTCAAATTCCTTGACTTCCTTATACATGGCTGCTCTGGCATACAGAACATCGATGTTATCGGGTGACAAATTCAAAAATTTTGAATAATCAGCTATCGCAAGCTCAAATTCTCCACGAGATCGGTGAATGTTACCTCTATTGGCGTATGCTCCAGGTGAATTTGGGTATAAATTTATCGCTTTATCAAAAGCCGAAAAAGCTTCGTCAAGTTTTTCTTTCTTTGCGTATTTTACGCCTAGCGAATTTAGTTCATCTACAGTTTGGGTGTTTAAACTTTGACAGAACATAATTAAGACTATGATTGATAAGATTTTTTTTATTTTGGGAGTATCTAAAGCTAAATAATATGGCTTTACACATCCAATATACGAAAAGTTCAATAGATCAGGTGCGAGAGTCTTTTACCTAAATTGTCATTCTTTAGCAATGCTTGTATCATTTTTAGTATTCAAAAAATACTTAATTTCATAGACTTAGAATTGAAAAGATTATTAGGGGGAGATTTTGACACCATTGACCACCTATATTCGAAAACAGATGACCCGTCAATACGACAATTTTGACCATTTGAATAAAATAGCTGAGAAGTTTCAACTCCATTTTACTTGTATTTCGTGGTTTCAGAGTATTATTTGACCTTTTATTTTTTTTATTTGGACATCACAGAGTTGCTGCGGTGTAAATTAATAGTCTTTATTTCTTAATGCCTTGACCACTGCCTCGCTTTTGGAATTTACCTGGAGTTTTTCATAAATTTTTTTGATGTGCGATCTAACGGTATCCATAGAAATAAAGAGTTTATCTGCAATCATTTTATAACTATATCCTTCAACGAGGAGATCTAGGACCTCTTTTTCTCGAGTAGAAAGATCGAAACTAGATGTCCTTGTAGCTTTTCCATCGGCGAGCATATGCAGTACCTGTGTGGCAATAGAGGACGTCATGGGTGCACCTCCATTTAATGCATCTTCGATATACTCAAGAATCTTTGCAGGGGGTGTTTTCTTTAAAATATAACCATTGGCACCGGCTTTGATCGCTTCAAGAACATTGACATTGTCGTCAAATACGGTAAGCATGATAATTTTGCCCTTGAACCCTGACTGCCTTAATAGTTTTAATCCCGATATGCCGTTTATAAAAGGCATGTCAATATCCATTAGGACGAGATCCGGTGCATGCTTTTTGATATCTTCAACAGCATTGGCACAATGGCCATAAGCAGCACACACCTCGTATTTTGGGTCGCTATTTATAAGGATGGACAACACCTCTCTCAATTGGCTGTTATCTTCGTATATAAGAATCTTTGTCATAATCTATGTTACAATTTTATGAAAAAATTACAGTAGCATCAATCGCATGTTGATGTGAGTTGCCTTCCCTCATATTTTCATGATCAGTGAAATACTGGTTCCCACACCCTTGGATGACGAAATCTTAAGTTCGCCGCCTAAGGCTTTGCTTCGTTGATGCATATTGAATAAACCATTGCCGGATTGCTGCTTACTGCTGTCAAAACCTTTGCCATTATCTTTGATGAGCAGTTCGATATGCGATGCTCCTGCCCTGATATGGATATCCACTAGGGTGGCTTCGGCATATTTGGAAATGTTATTCAGTGCTTCTTTGTAGATCAGGAATAGATTGCGGCGTTGTTCCATATCTAATTTTATATTCCTTATACTGTCATCAGCTTTAAAAATACACTGTATTTTCAGTGGATCCAAGATTAGGGCAGCATGTTCGCGCATACGCGCCACAATTTTCTGCAGGAGGTCATTATCCGGTTTTATGCTCCAGACTATATCATCCATTGCCTGCATCATCTGTGAACTGTTTGCTCCGATCCGGTCAAGATAGGTTTGGACGAGATAATGTTGCTCCGAAAGATCTTTTTTCGCTACTTCGCTCAGAATATGGATAGAGGTGAGGGTAGATCCAACATCATCATGTAGGTCCCGCGCGACCTTCTCGCGCAACCGATGTACTTCTAACAGTCTCTTTAAGCGGTAACGGTGTAAAATAAAAATCCCGAGTAAAATAAGGAGAATAATCACAGCAAAAAACCACCAGGTCTGATAGAATGCAGGTTTAATATAGATCGGCAGCCGGGTGGTTGCTGAAAATTTACCTTCCTGATTCTCCGAGCGTATCATAAAGACATATTTCCCGGGTGGTAGTGCAGCAACCCTAACGCCCAGTCGAGGATCACTAAGGATCCAGGAATTTTCCGAACCCTCAAGCCGATAATAGTATTTCAGGTTGTCACGATCACTGTAGGAAAGCGTTGAATAAAAAATGGAAAAGTAATTCTGCCAGTTCTCCAACGTGACACCTCCTGCTTTGATTAAAGAATCTACAGATAAATAATTATCAAAAAGTTTGAAATCGGTAATATGTAGTTTTTTAGGCGCTGAGTTGCTATTGTTAAATTTTGAAGGGTCGAAGATAAGGATAACTTTGTCACTGCTGAATGCGATTTTTCCACTTTCAAGCTTGATGCCATGCATTGGCAAATTAACGATATTTGACGTGTTGATTAGACCATGCTGCTTATTGAAGGAATGGAATTCTTTTTTAATGGGGTCAAAACGGCAAATACCAGCAGTTGTGCTCATCCAGAGTAGACCTTCATTATCGGTAACCAAGGCCGTGATCATATTCTGTGGCAGTCCATTATTAATGTTATATTGCATAATATCACCATTGGAAAGGTTTAAGATGTCTAGACCCGAATATCCGGCTATCGCGAGAAATCTGTTTCCAATAAGTTCAATACTCTGAATTTTTGAGGTACTAAGAGCATGGTTTCCGGATTTGTAGTTTTTTAGAATTTTTCCGGAACCACCGTCCAGTTCAAATATGCCCGAGCCACGTGTGCCTATCCATATCTTATTATCGTTGCTGGCCCGAATGCAGGAAATAACAGATTTTAAATCGTTGAGTAAAGCAAACCCGCTGCTACTTGTTCTAATTATTTTGCCATTATCTGTTCCAAACCATAGCTGGCCACTGCTGTCAATGGTAATATGTCGGATGGATTGTCCTTCAAAAACTTTAGGTACGAGAAACTGGGATTTTTTTGTTTTTGTATTAAAAAGGATCAATCTTCCATCTTTACATCCGATCCAGATATTTCCTCGCTTTGGATCGTATTCCATCGCCCAGATATGCCTGAAATTGACATCCTGAGGTGGTGCTCCTTTAAATATCAAACTGCTTACCTCCGGTTCATTGTTTATATGGAGAGCCGCATCATATTTAAATGCAGTTAGTTTTTCACCCCAGGAACTTACCAGGATACGATCTGAACCGAAAGAAGTTAAGGCTGTGATAGCAGCTTTATGAAATATTGTGGAAGTAACGATGTTTCGCACATGATCTCCTATGATGGACATCATGTACAACCCGTTGTCCGTCGCTACCCATAGGTTGTTGTCGCGGTCTCTAAAAACCTGTGAAACTGTAGTTATCTGTATACCATAGTCCGTGTTTTTTCGATCATAGAATTGGATAAATTCCTTTTTATCTTCGTCAAAAAGGTTGAATATATCCACGCCATAAGCCCATACGGTATGGTCATATTCGACGCAATCATAAAAGTCGTGATAGTTGCTGTCACTATTCGGTGCGGATGGTATAATTTTTTTATGTTGAAAATTAGCGTCGGTAAGGTAAATCTGGCCATTTGAGTGGCGTATTTTGGTGTGAATATAAAAACGGGATTTGGAATCGATGAAAAAGCGGTTTATGTTTTTAAGTGAACTGAGGTTGCTAGTTGTAAAAAAGGATCTTTTTTTCACGTCAAAATGCCCCATTCCTTGTTTCCCTGATATCCAAACAATGCCTTTTTGGTCATATTGTAGCCAGGTTGGCTCCCAGTTTGATGGAAAATCTATGATATTTTTGCTGGATTCGAACTTATTTTTCGATTCATTTAGTACCAAAATATCCACACCGTGAAGTATTAGAAAGATATGCTGTGCCTGTTGGACGAGACGAATCTGGTAATTCTGGAAATCCTTGCTGTATTTGTCTACCGCGATTTCCTGCGTTTTATTCGTGTGTGGATTTAGTAGAAAAAATTTATGTTCCATTCGCACAAGAAGTGATTTAGACTTTTGTGCAATAAGCAGTTGATCAACAGGCAATCCTGGAAGACCCAAACTCAGGAGCCGGCGAAAACGCATTCCGTCGTAGCGCTGCAACCCATTTTTGGTTCCAACCCAGATAAATCCATCCTCCGTTTGCGTGACGCAGCTCACGAAGTTAGACGCTAAGCCTTCGGTTATGCGGCTGAAAGAAATCTCCTTTGCTGTGAGAAGCAAAGGGAATAAGGTCAATACAGCCATTAGGTATAGGATAAACCTTTTGCTTTTCATTATGGGCGATTATTTTTATAAAAATGCAATAAATCTATGGTTTAATAAAATCTGGGCGCTTTATTGCAATGATTTTAATCAAAAATCACCCAAATATGTGATATGTTTTCGCTGGTGCAATCCTTTTGTATTCATATAGATCGGAGAGGGAATGAGCCGGTCAGAAGATGTTATGAATGGTGTGCTGTTTGTATTATTCGGCCCGTCGTTTGAGATCCTCGGCTCCCCCGGTTTTGCGGTTTTGTGTGGATTTTCCACCTCCAAAACTATAACTATAGGACAGCATCATCACCTTTGTATCTCTTTTCGAGCTAAAATTTTCTCTATAATTGGTATAGACCGTCAATCCTTTGTAATAATTGGTTCGGAAGATATCTGTGAAAGAGAGTTTCAATGTACTATTATTTCTGAATTTTTTCTGAGCACCGATATTGATGGACCAAAGCGGTGAGATACGGGCGAAGGCGTAGATTTCGGCAGATTTATAATTTGCCGCGAACTCGGCTGAATAATTATTACCTAATTTAAAGTTATTCAGCGTATTGATATCAATATTAAAGTTTCCCTTATTATTGATCTGTGTTTCTGAGATATTGCCTGTATAAGAGCTATAATAAAAATTAGCATTTGTGTTGAGATCCCACCAGGTTGATACTTTAAAAGGAGCGACAAGATATAATCCATAATACGAAACTGACTTGAGGTTCTCATCTGTCTGAACCGAAATATTTTCCCCATCTTCAATTATGGGTTTTACGACCGATGTGATATTATCTGAGGTTTTGCTATAGCTCACTGTCGCTAGATATTTACTTTTCAGGCTGTAAGTCAGTTCATAATTCAGTGACGTCTGTGCATTCAATTCGGGATTTCCGGTTTTATAAGTGGTTGCGTTGATATAATATTTGAATGGATTGAGCTGTATATAGCTCGGGCGCGAAACTCTCCGGCTAAAATTTATTTCCAGATTGTTTTCTGAATTAAGGTCAAAGGACAACGCAGCACTTGGGAACAGCTGTGTATACTTTCTTTTATTGATCAAGTTCATTGTGATCTGTGTTCCGGTGATATCGCTGTGTTCGGTTCTCAATCCGACAACAGCTTTAATATTTTTCCATTTTTTTGAAAGATTGCCATAGATAGCATGGATATATTCTTTATAAATGTAGTGATTTGACTTATTCACATCCAGTTTCGGATTTTCGGTACTGTGATCATAGAACACCATATCATTATCTGATTTGACAAAGCTGGTTTTAATTCCAGTTTCAAATTTCCAATGCTGTTTAAATACTTTTATCACATCACTCTTCAAAGAATAGATGTTCAGACCGCCGTCTATATCCCCTTGTAGGAGGTAAGGGGCTGGCATTGTTTGGTCCTGCAGGGTTGTTTTGGTGTTAAAGTTTTGGTTAGATTTATTGAAATAGTGAATAAAGTCGAGGTCTGTACTTACTTCAGAGCCGATTGAGTCCATAGTATACTTATGGTTTAAGTTAATGCTGCTGTTTCGCCACCTGTTTTTTGCGTCGCTTTGTGTTTCTATTTCTTTGGTAAGCTGAGATTCACTATTTAATATAGTAGTTTTACTATTACTGTTTGGAGTCATAATATTGCTATTGAAACCGACGGACATGCCTAACAGGTTTTTATCGTTAAGATTATAGTCCAGCCCCAGTTTTCCGCTATGGTTATGGGAGCCTGTTTTTATGAAATTATTCTGGAGATATGCTTTTATGAAATCTTCCTGATTATAGAAGCTTCGGTTCAATATCAGATCATTTGACATTTCACGATAGGCGAAATTATAGCTGGCAAACAGATTCACATTGTTGCTCCTGTGGTTGATATTTAAACTATTACTGTTTTTGATGTATCTTCCTGTACCTATTGCGGTGGTCAATGTCCCATTTGTTCCTTTCTTTGTTCCTTTTTTCAGTTTAATATTGACAATAGCTGTACCCGCGGCATCATATTTTGAGGAGGGGTTAGTGATAAATTCAATTTTTTCTATACTGGAGGCTGCTATTCCTCGGAGATAGTCTGCTAGGGCATCGGCTGTTAGCGGCGTGTTTTTCCCATCGATTTGTATAAGTAAATTCCCCTTTCCTCTCAAGCTTATGTTGTCATTGGCGTCGACATTGACACCGGGTGCTTTTTCTAATACTTCAAAGGCTGAACCACCTGTGTTTTGAAGACTATTTTCTACATTTAGAATTATGTTCCCTTCCTGTCGCTCAATGTATGGACGGACTTTGGTGACAATAACAGTCTCCAATATCTTATCTTTTATAGTGATTGTGGGAAGTAGTAGAGGCTGATCCCGAACCTGGAAAACTTCGGAATTATATATATCCGCCCGATTTCGGCTAATTTTTATATAATAGGATCCGCTGGCCAAACCATCGAATTTAAATTCTCCGGTAGTACTAACTAACTCTGTTTTTATCAATTTGCTCTCCAGATTGAAGAGATTTACTTCCAGATTAGTACTGTTCGAGGTTACCACTTTTCCTGAAAGTATATAATGGCCGGTTTGCGGCTGCCCCACGAGTCCAGCGATTTGAAACATGAATACTGCCAATAATAGGAATATGTTTTTTTTCATCGAATCAGTGATTTTAGTGATCCTTAATAAGGACTGTTTTTATTTACAAAAGTAGTTCGCATTCTGGGGGTGAACGATCACATGTTTGTGGGATTATTTAAATTATTCGTTCAAAGAATCGGGGCTATGGGAAACCCCGATCTTCTTTTTTAACATGGAAATATCCTCGCGACATGTCCTCACATATGAAACTACTATTACTAACTAGTCAATTTTGAGTTATTATATTGCTTTTATTCATCCAGACATTTAGCCTATTATGATGTTGCAAATTAGGAAGAAAAGTAAGTTTGATAAACCACATGTTGATGTGATTCGACAGCTCTCTTACTGAAATAGGAAATCCGATTCTAATATTTCGACGTTGCACTTTTTTGGAGCTTATCAAAATTATAATATCCTTTTTTCTTTTATGATATCGGCACTAGGTATCGTTTGAACGATAGATTTATAGCTATGGGTCATCGTTCCAGAAATAGAATCCTTTGATCAGATACTTCGATGTGTATTCAATTTACCAGCATCTACCTAGGTTTCCATACCCTGATTCCAAAAGCCCCCTCATAATATCTTTTCAAAGTTAGGCAATAGCTGAAGCTCATATAAAGGTAGTATTGCCTATTAAGATAGTGGATTTTGCTTATTTGTTCTTAGCCAGTGCTACGATGATTTTGAATAATCAAATAGAATTTGTGTAAAACCCAACGAATCACACAAAGATGTGATTCATTGGTGTGTTACAAGGGGTTAATTTTGGAAAAGAAAATTTATCATAGAAAGAGATATTATAACACTAGGTTGAAATTAAATAAGAAAAGAAATGAATGCTAAAACATTGAAAAAAGAATCAGGCGGAATAAAGGGGCTATTACTCGCTCTTTGTCTACTGTGTGTAAGTGCACTATGTTGCTGCACCTTCTATAGCTGTAAAAAGACGGAAAACGCTTACGAATTGCCTCAGGGTGAATTTGGAAATCATCCCAGATCGGCTGTGCCGGATGAGCTGGTCGGTTATTGGATTGCCGGTGTAAGTTCGATCAGTAATTTTTGGGGGTACGATGGAGTGTACAAAGGTCCCGCCAACGAAATTGCGGTTGGATATATGTTTTACAAAGATGGCCGCGCTAAGGAATACTTCTATTATACCAGCACATCCACTTACTGCCGTACCCAGGTACTAGGTTATAAAGAAGGTACCGTAAAAATAGATCCAGTCAATAAAACATTGGAAATGTTCTATGCAAGTGGGAACTATCGGTCCTTTAATAGCTGCGGATCAAGCAACCCTCCGGGATTTGGTGAAACAAAAAAATATACATCAGCAGAACTGTATCCCAACAAAAAAATGGTTCTTAAAGATTGGATAATAAAAGAAAATAACGGAAAAAAAGTGTTGGAAGTGCCTCTGGGTGAGGGTGAAATACAACGCTATGTAAAATCAACTGAACCACAACGATAATCATCTATTAAAATATAATTAACATGAAAAGGATAGTGAGCACACTTTTTTTTGCGTGCATAATAAGTATTGTAGCCAGCGCTGCTTCTAAACCGAGCCCAATGCGGGACTGGAAGGTTTCCAAAGTCGTAGATGCCTACGTAAAATCTGTCAGCGAAGGGGAATCACAATTGGTAGAACACTTCTTTGCTAATGATTTTGAATATTACTTGAATGACAGGAAAGAACGGTATTCAAAAAAGGAAATTGTAAGATTTTTAAAATCGATGACAGGTCATACTTACGACTGTGTGACGGACTATAGTATACTTGACGAAAACAGTACAACCTGTTTAGCTAAAATGACGATGCACTTCCAGACTTTTATACGTACCGATTATATCTATCTGAGTTCGACGGACGAAGGATGGAAGGTCTGTAAAATATTGGTGGGCCACAGCCAAAAAGAAAATCAGCAAGTATAAATTATTATACCAGGTACCATTAGACGGTACTATTTTAAATAAAATATAAAAATAAATAATAATATGAAAAATCAATTTACCGCAAAACAGGGAGTTTTAATCTTTTTATCACTAGTAGGTTTATCCTTATTTTCATGTTCTGACAAGTGTGCGAACTGCCCGGTTGGACCTGAGAACATAGAAAAAAAACTAAGTAAGATTGAGGTAGACGCGGATAATTATAGTGAATTTAAGTATACAAATGGCGTGCTGACCGAGCTGATCGAAGTAGCAGATGAGGGGCTCACGAGATCGCGAATTACCTATGATAATAACAAGAAACCGATAGAAGTGGAAACCCAGGAAGGTAAAATCAAATTTGTCTATTCAGGAGATCGTTTGGAAAAAGAAGAGATATCCTACAAAGATGCAGAAACTTTCCACTACAATCAGTATGAATATCAGGGGGCACAAGTTAAAGAAGTGACCGGATATGGTCTGGTTGAGGAGGATAAACCATATTATCGAAGAAAACTGTTCTATAATCAGCAGGGGGAAGTTGAACGTGAGGAGATATATGATTTAACGGAAAATAATACGCTTGATCTATCGGTCAAGATAAATTATGAATATGATAATAAGATTAATCCCTATATGACCACCGTAGGTTCATATCTCTCACTATTTACACACACTTACAGCAAGCATAATATTGTTAAAGAGGTCACTACAAACGCGCAGGGGACGCTGAACCAAACGATCACTACTACATATACCTATGACAATGCTGGTTATCCGCTTACAGCAGTGGAGAAAAAGGTGGAGAATGGCGGTAATCCAATCGTGATCAATAGAAAATTCGTTTACCAACCTTAATAATCCTATTTATTGGTAATTGAACCTACACAGCTAGTTTTTTAATTACTGACAATTTTATCCAAACATACGGTGATGAAAAAGATATTTTTTACTTCAGTTATGCTTCTGCTTGGCGGGAGTGCAATTGCACAGGGCTTTCTTAATAAGATTAAACAAAAGGCCGAAAATATGGCCAATAAGACACTGGAGAATGTGATTGATGGCAAGGCTAGTAAAAGCAAGGAGGCATCTGTCCAATCCACTGCATCGGGTGAGGATAGCGAGCATAAGGAGAATGACCCAGTTGGCAAAAAAACCAGGTTGAGTAGCACGACTACTTACGATTTTATTCCAGGAAGTAAAGTCTTATTAGCGGATGATTTCTCCCAAGACGCTCAGGGACAGTTTCCATTGAAATGGTATACGCGTAGTAAGGGGGAGGTTGTTACCCTCAACAATACTAAAGGTAAGTGGCTCCGACTTTATCCCGGCGCTTTTGTCAGTCCAGTTGTCAATATTGGGGAGAATGCCACAGTAGAGTTTGACCTGATCATGGATTGGCCTCTCGCCGGAGGTTACATGGTACCTGCATTTAATTTCGCTTTCTATGATCGGGGCAACAAAGGTGAAATAATGTCCTATGATTACCGTCTAAAAAACTGTCTCAAAGTAGGTATTGCACCTTATCGTTCAGAAGCGGCTGTACAATTGACTTCATATGAGAATGTCGCAAAAAAACTGGAAACAGATAAATATCGGGTGGCCAATTTTGACAGGAAAGCTGGAAATGTAATCCATGTGGCAATCAGTATTCAAAAAGAGCGTATCCGTATCTGGTTAGATAAGGAAAAGGTCTTTGATCTGCCCAATGCCGTGCCGCTGAACAGCAACTTTAATCAGCTCAAGTTGGATATGGGAAGCTCCAATTATACCAACGATCAGCTGGGATTCTATGTGTCAAACTTCAGAATTGCCGAAGGGAGCGGGGATATGCGTTCCAAACTGCTGAGCGGAGGAAAGCTTGAGACCAGTGGTATTTTGTTTGCCACGAATTCCGCAGAAATAAAGTCTGACAGCGAGGGGACTATCAAGGAGGTGGCCACTGTGCTTAGTGAAAACCCTGAAATGAAGATTCGTATTATAGGCCATACGGATGCGGTGGGAAATGCAAGCGCGAATTTGACACTATCTAAAAAGCGTGCTGACGCTGTCCGTGATATCCTGATCAATGATTATCAGATAAAAATTACGCAGATAGAAACCGATGGAAAAGGGGATACCTCGCCCGTAGCTGATGAATCCAGTGAGCAGAATAAAGCAAAAAATAGAAGGGTTGAATTTGTCAGAATTTAATAAGGAGGGCTATTAAATAGGCCTCTAAAATCAACAATCGTATGAATAAAAATTTACTTAGTTTTTTGGTGGGTAGCATGATGATGTCATCTGTTGCTTTTGCGCAGGACAGGAAAGTGAGCGGTCGTGTAACTGCTGCTGATGGGAAGCCATTGGTAGGTGTGACAATTGCTGTACAGGGATCCAATACGACTGCTCAAACCGATCAAAATGGCAATTATACATTATCTGTACCTGTAGGAAAGGTACTTGTCTTCCGCTCACTCGGATTTGCGGAGAAAATCCTTATTGTAAAAGAAGGCCAGTCCGGATTTAATGTTACGCTGGAGGACAGCAACAAAGCGCTGGAAGAAGTCGTAGTCACAGCCATGGGTATGTCTAAGCAGAGTAAAGCTCTTGGTTATGCTGCTACTACAGTTAAGGCCAATGATATCGTTGCAGCAAATAATATGAATGCAATGACAGGCCTACAGGGTAAGGTTGCCGGTGTCAGTATTTCAAATTCTGGGACAACGGGCGGATCGACAAAAGTAATTATTCGCGGCGTATCTTCTTTTTCCGCAAATAATCCGTTGTATGTCGTTGATGGCGTTCCCATTAATAATAGTTTTCAGGCAAAGGTTGAATCCAATAGTGGATATCAGGCGAAAATTGAATCAACAAGGTCTATTGACCTAGGAAATGCCGCAAACGATATAAATCCTGATGACATTGAGTCAATGACAATTTTAAAAGGAGCTTCGGCAACGGCCTTATATGGTTCACGTGCAGCACACGGTGTTATTATGATCACGACCAAAAAAGGAAAGTTGGGACAGAATCTTTCAGTTACCTATAATGGAGCCATAAATGTGAGCAATGTACTGATGGTTCCCCAGACACAGCATTTATTTGGGCAGGGCTGGCCAGATTTTGACGCTGCGGAGAACGGTTCATGGGGGGCAAAATTAGATGGGATCGAAAGGCCTTGGGGCTCTGCCATCGATGGAGTCCATCAGACAAAGCCTTTTTCATATGTTAAAGATAACATAAAAAAATTCTATGTTTCGGGACTGGATGCGACCAATACATTGTCTATATCAGGAGGAGGAGAGCGATCTTCCTATCTATTTTCCTACGGTAACTTTTATCAGCACGGTGTATTGCCCGGCCATCCGGATAAGTTAAAACGCAATAACTTCTCTTTTCGTGGGAATACCAGCCTCGACAGATTCACCTTTAATTACGGTATAAACTATGTACGACGTGATTTAGATGCGATTTTCCAGGGTCAGGGGTCGGCTGATGGCGGAAAGACAACTTTTCAGGAGCTGATACAGACTCCCGTTGATATCGATATTCTACCTTTTAAAGATTATAACAATCCCTATTATAATTATGATAATTACTTTACACCGTATTCGTCAAACCCTTATAAAGCCCTGCTGGATAACGGAACCAAACTTCAGGAAGACCGTGTCTATGGGAACATAGATTTTTCCTATAAGGTACTGCCTTGGTTAACTGCTGTCGGTAAGCTGGGCGGTGATTTTGGAAGTATCAATACAAAGGATTTTTCTCAGCGGATCACTTATACCCCCGGTTCTACATCGGCTGTGTATAAGAAGGCGATAATAACAGGTAGATATGGTGAAAATTATCGGAAAGCAAACCAAATTGATGCAACATTTATGTTCAAGGCGGATAAGTCGTTCAATGAAGCGCTTATCCTGTCAGCGAATGTAGGGTATAACTTTAACCAGCAAGGTTTCAGTTACCTTGATTCATACATTAGTGGTTTGAATATACCGGGATGGTACAGCTTAAAAAATACAAGCGGAACACCAGTTGTGGACAATATTTTTCTAAGACAGCGTTTGATGGGTTTATTTGCAGATGCTACACTCAGCTATAGAAATTACTGGTTTTTAAATGCATCTTTCCGCTCGGATTGGTCGTCCACGCTTCCGATCAAACATAACAATTATAAATATGGTGGAATTAATACATCACTGATTTTGACTGACGCCTTCCAGGAACTGAAATCCGATATCTTCAATTTTATAAAATTGAGGGCAGCCTGGGGGAAAACAGGAAATGATGCGTCGCCATATCGTGTTCAAAATACCTATGCGAGCTCCCGTTTAGGATTAGGATTTGGGGATATCGTATTGCCTTTAAAAGGTACTGCGGGATTACAGCATGGTAAATTGCTGGGTAACGATAACCTTAAACCTGAGATCACCACAGAATTTGAGTTCGGAACGGAGATGAAGTTATTGAATAACAGGCTTGGGCTAGATGTTTCTTATTATAATAGAAAAACAGTTGATCAGATCTATTCTTCGGCACTGCCGCCAGAATCTGGCTTTACTACACGAACACAAAATATTGGTGATATCCGAAATACAGGTGTTGAAATCGGATTAAATACTACTCCTTTAAAAATGAAAGATTTTCAATGGGATCTGGGAATAAATTTTACGAAGAATAACAGTAAAGTCGTGAAATTATGGGATGATGTTAAGGAATTTAATATATACTCAGCCTATATGGTGGATTTTGTTGCCCACATTGGCCAGCCGCTTGGAGTATTTAAAGTTCCTGAGGTGATGACAGTTAAAGATGGTGAACATGCCGGTAAAGTGGTTGTGAACGGAACGAATGGGATCCCGTTGACCGAGCCCAACACCAAACGTACTATAGGGAAATATGAGCCCGATTTTGTCCTAGGTTTCAATACCAAATTTACATACAGGGACTGGAGTTTGGCTGGGGTACTGGATTGGCGAAAGGGAGGTTTTTTCTATTCTTACACAGCACAACTGAATTACTTTGTTGGAAATGCAACAGAAACCATGTACAACGAGCGCCAACCTTGGTTAATTCCAAATTCAGTTAAACAAGTAGGGGATCAGTATGTGGAAAATGACGTTCAGATTTCAGTAAACAACATTAATAATTATTGGAATCCGAGCAGTACTAATTTTATTTATGAACGCGCTGTGTTGAAACGCGACTTTGTCAAACTAAGAGAACTTGTCCTCACCTATTCATTGCCAAATCGTATCCTTGGGTCGAAGATCAAAGGAATTGATTTCAGCCTGGTCGGTCGAAATTTATTCCTCTGGACACCGAAAAACAACAATTTCGTAGATCCTGAATCAACGAATTATGGGAACGATATTATTTCCAATTTCGGTGAGTTTGCTGCAGGTCCAACATTTCGGAGTTATGGAGGTAGTGTTAGAGTACGGTTTTAATTATTTTTTGGCGATATGAAATATCTGCAATCGGCAGGCATCAAGGTAAACGAAAAATAATCGCGGTATTACATAAGGCCTTTAAAAGACAAATTATTTATGAAAACAATGAAAACATTTGGATATATATTGATAGCGAGCGCATTAATTTTTAATTCGTGCGATAAGGTTTTGGATATCAATAAAGATCCTTATTTACCATCAGAAACTGATGCTACTCCGGATCTTTTATTTCCATCGGGCGTGGTATATAGTGCGGCAAAAATAGGAGGTGATCTGGAACTTATAGGCGGTTTTTGGGCACAGCATTATACGCAGAACAACACGTCCAATCAATACAAGAATATTGACTCCTATGCGTTGACAATATCTTCTTATAACGGAATCTGGGCAAATCTTTTTGGGGGTGGAATGAAAGATCTGTATATCGCCAAAGAGAAAGCGCAAGCGGCCGGACTCTGGAATTATTACCTTGCTTCATCTGTAATGCTAGCTTTTGATTACCATGTTTTGGTAGATCTGTATGGAGATTTACCGATTAAAGAGGGCCTACAGGGGGATAAGGGTGGATATAGCCCGAAATGGGATGATGGAAAAGTAGTCAATGAGTTGATATTAAAGCAACTGGATGAGGCCCTGGCAAAGGCTACCGAGGCCAAGGCTCTTCCAGGCATGGGAAGCCAGGATCTGGTGTTCTCGGGAGATATAGATAAATGGCGCAAATTTTCAAAGTCGTTGAAGCTGAAAATTTTGATGCGCGATTTTGCAACAAATGCTATAGCGATAAAATCACTGTTGGATGAAGGAGACTTATTGCTCTCAGACGCACGGGTAAATGCATTTGAGGACATTAAGGATAAATCAAACCCACTTTTTGAATCAGATCGAAGGGCGCTAAGCACGGGAGCTAATATCCGCGCGAGCAAAACACTATTATCCTATTTGGTGAAAAATAATGATGCCAGGATCGTTGATTTCTATGAAATAAATGATATCAATGGCCAATATACAGCTTATTCGCAAGGAGATTATAATGCCACCAGTACCGAGTATCCGGTGGGAAGTACCTCAAGGGCCAAATTAGCTGCCACAGATCCGGTTTATTTTATGTCACATGCGGAGGTAGAATTTTTACAGGCGGAGGCTTGGGCACGCTTGAATAATGTGAGCAAAGCACAGAGTCATTATGAATCAGCTGTGAAATTGGCATTCTCCAGATGGGGAAAGGATGCTGCTCCCTATATTGAAACCGATGGAGCTTATGTGTTCCGACCTGGGACAGTTGAATTGATGGTAGAGCAGATTATCACCCAAAAATGGGTCGCTTCAACACGCTGCCAGGCCTGGGATGCCTTCTATGACCAAAATAGGACCGGGTATCCGATTGTCAGTACCGTACCCGGTAATGAGGATAGTTATGTTCCCGGTCAATACACTCCTTCATTAAATACTTCATTGGTAGGGAATGAACTGCCAAGAAGATTACCCTATCCAAAAGTGTCTTCGGATAATAATCCAAACACACCCAAAGTAGTTTCCATTAACACAAAGATGTGGTGGCATAAAAAATAAGTTTAGACTTTCAATAGATAAAGAAATGAAAAATAGCGTTAAATACCTTTTTGTATGTCTTGCACTAAGCTGTCTTGCTTGCAAAAAGGAGCAGCCCGCAGTGGCATATTCTCCTATTTTCCCTCTCTCTGGAGAGTGGCATACACGCGTATTTCATGAAGATGGTTCTTCAGCGAGTACAAACCTGTTTACATTGAGCACCTACAATACTTCAGACAACCGGTCGGATGTTGCCTGGTTTAAGTTGAGTACTGTGGCCCAGCCTTTTGGCCTGTTGACAAAAGTAAATATAGATTTGAACAATAAAACTTTTGTGGCAGGGGAATATAAAAATACCCTCGCTGTACCGGCTGCTAATACCGATGTTTCGCTGCTTGAGGGAAAGATTATGTTAAACGCCTCTACACAGCCTAGTAAAACCGTTGCCGACAGTATTTATGTCAAGTATAAAACGGCTGTCAATGGTCAAATCTATATCGTAAAGGGGCACCGAAGGACGCAATGGCCGGAGGATCAAAAATAATATATGCATAAACATTATTATATAAAATTTGAGCATAGGCCACGTGGGTAGTAATGCCCATGAATCTAAGCGGTTTAACCCATGTTTTTAGCTAATAAATGCATCTAATTTTGCTACTGTTGATTATTAAAATCCTAGAGAAATGAAAGTACAATTTAACTGTTTATATATTTTTCTGACATGTGCTACACTTGGTGGAGTACTATTCGTCACATCCTGTAAAAGAGATCCTATTAAGCCTGAGGAAGAACCTGAGACAGAAATTGCAATCACACCATTGGCGCGACCGATCGGTGCTGCCAAAGGGCAAGCCTCGAGTAAAACCATTGGTCCGGCCGGTGGTGTGCTATCTTCAGTTGACGGACAATTAAAGATCTCTATTCCCGCCGGGGCACTCACGGAGGAAAAGCTAATTTCAGTGCAGCCAATTGTCCAGACGAATATCGCGGGCATCGGTTTATCTTATCGGTTGACACCGCATAATGTTATATTTAAGAAGGCGGTAACACTTACTTTCGACTGGCGGGCGATGGCTGATCAGATTGGTCTGCCCCAAACCTTGGGATTTGCATATCAGCAGGAAGATCAAGTATGGAAATATGTAGGCGCCAATAAAACGGATACAGTTCAGAAAACAATCAGTTATGAAACTACGCATTTCAGCGACTGGTCGTTAATGAATAGGCTTTCATTGGATCCCTATGAAACTTCTATCGAACCCGGACAGACCCAGGCCGTACGTGCGCTGATCTATACGCAAACCAAATGGGATGATTTGCTGACTCCGCTTACGGGGAATGGGCAGGGAACCGAGCCCGGGTATCCCGTGGGGATGCCGGCGGCGCTACCTAGTAAATTTATAGATTCATGGGAACTCACAGGGCCGGGCAAGATTGTTAAAGCGGAGGCTAATACAGTAACCTATCAGGCACCGGCTAGTGTTAACGGTAGTGCAACAGCTGTTGTGAGTCTCAAGTTAAAGGCACCTCGTGCCGGAACCTATCTATTACTGTCCAATATCCAGATTTCAGGTAACGGATGGATAGAACTCAGTATTGCTGGTGGGGCGCCTGTAAAGTTTCCTGCGTCTTCAGCTGCGAAATCGGGTAATAGCTACTTATTGTCGAATCCTGAAAATGAAGGTGGAGGATACTTTTTATTGCGATGGAATGGGGGGGTAGGCGACTATAAGTATGAGGTGTCCAATGGAGGCAATCACTTCCATTTTCAGACATCGAAAACAACCTACATGAGCAGATATTTTGATAAGATTGTTAAAGACATTGTCCCCAGTGGTGGACAAATTCAGATTACCAAAATAGATAAGGGCTGGGTCGAAGGGACATTTCGTGTTACGAATGCTGGCTATGGTCCTATGCTATTGGATATAACCTCAGCGAATGGACGGTTCAGAGCAAGGATTTATGATTCTGCTACACCTGGTAAGTAATGATAGAACGAAGGAAAATTAATTTTACGAATAAAATGGAGATATTGACTGGCAATAGGAAAAGTAAATTAACCCATCTGTACCGGACGCTGATCATGTTACAAATAGTATTGTTGTTTATGGCCTGTGGCCGGGAAGAGATCCTTCCGATTCGTATAAACAACATTACATTCAGGAATGATACCATCTCTTTGGCTGTAGGGAAATCCGAACAACTGTTTGTGAAGCATACACCGGAGGATATAAAAGATCCAGATTACATATGGTCGACAGCAGACCCGAAAATAGCAACTGTGGAGAATGGAATTGTCTACGGACATCGTGTTGGTGAAACGGATGTAAGTGTGTCGGTGAAAGGCCAAAACGTAAAGGCAAAGGTCTTGATTCGTGTGTTACCGGTTTCACCGACAGCATTAAAATTGCATGCAACTAAGACTACCTTAATACCAGGGGAAGAAGTGCCAGTAACATATATGATTGAACCAACGGATTTATCGGATACAGATCAGATGGAAATCGAGTGGAATAGTTCTGATACGAATGTATGTGCTGTTGATAAAGGAAAGATTAAGGCTGTTGCTCCCGGAACTGCAAAAGTGACAGCGGAGATCAAAGGGACAGCAATCAAGGGCGAACTAACTATTCAGGTGCAATCGGTACCTATAGGATCGATTGAATTGACTCCGGCGCAAGCAGAATTGCATGTAGGAAAGGAATTGTCCTTGCATGCCAAAGTATTGCCTGTTAATGCCCATGATCAGACGTTGGTTTGGTCCTCAGGGGACCCACAGGTTGCTACTGTGACTGGGGGGGTAATAAAAGGAGTAAACGTAGGTGCAACAACGATTAAAGTGGCTAATGTGGATGGTAAAAAGAGTGCATTTTGTAAGGTTACCGTAAAATCGGCTACGGTGGATCATATCATCTTATCTGCACATAGTTTAGTAATGGTTCCGGGAGAGCAGAAGCCGATTGTGGCAACTGTATTGCCGGAGGATGTCAAGGATAGAACTGTCATATGGACCTCTTCAGACAACAGTATTGCGACAGTAGATGCTAAGGGACTGGTTACAGGAAAGACCCGTGGTACAGCAGTTATCAATGCAACATCGGTAGCTAATCCACAAATTTATGCGAGCTGTAACCTTGCGATAGTTAATCCCGATGATCAGGTTTTCACGGTGGTGAGTAATTCTGGACGAGTATCCGATAATGGTTATGTCAGTTCAGATATCAAAACCCTCTTCGAAAATGGGTCAAGTGACCCCGTAAATTTGATTTCTTTTGAAGTTGTGTCTCAGGGCGGCGAGCTCGTTGCAAGCGATTACCAAGTGAGAATAATAGCAACAGGCATGCAACAACGGCATCAGGCACAAATAAAAAAAATCTATCGTCCCTACGTTCGTTACATATTTGAATTGAAAGGTAAGCGTTATGAAAGACGCTTGGATATCTGATAAAAATTTGTTTCATATGTTTATTTATTGCCCCAAGTCCTAAGAGGACGCGGGGCTTTTAACATTACTTTAAAACACTCCTAAATTCGGGGAGAGGTCAATAGGAGGGTAGGCTTCAGGTCATCTTTACAAAAAAAAATAACCATTTTTGCCTGTTGAATTCTTATTTGAAGGTGAGTTCTCGGAAATGAGATTTAATAGATCATTATATTTTTCTAACAAGCCAATATATTTATTCATCCAGAAATAAACAGAATTATTATCGGCATCTGTATTTTTTACAGAAGAAGCATCTTGTGCACTAAGCACGTGACGATGGTTTTTTACTAACGTTTCAGGTAGTTCGGCCGTGAAATCGTGTCCAATTATATTACCAACTTCTAAGAGAATTTGAAGATTCAAATTTTCTTGTTCAAACCAATTATATATTGTTCTTCTACTTACTTTAAGCTTTCGGGATAATTCGCTAATCCCAATACGTTCCATTCGAAGAACCTGTTTTAGAATATTTCCTAGGTGTATGCCCATAATAAAAAAATGTAAAAGTTGATCTAATTAGTCTCACACAAGTCTAGCTCTTCATATTTGGAATTATTACTGATGAAATCTGGTAGAATTTCTTTCATTTTTTTTACCATTTCATAGTCATTGTTCAAGCTATTTAAGCACAATAATTCCTCTGTAACCTGATGAACATAATTAAAGCTATAATCAATAATTTTAGATATTTTAATCTTTTGATGATGGGTCGGAATAGTTTCTTCTTCCAAAAGGAGTAACTCCTCATATAACTTTTCTCCGGGGCGTAGTCCGGTAAAAACAATTTTGATATCCTTATCAGGCGTCATGCCGGCAAGTTTGATCATGTTCTTTGCCAGATCAACAATCTTAACCGGGTCTCCCATATCAAAAATAAAGATTTCACCTCCATTTCCCATTGCTGCAGCTTCCAATACCAATTGTACAGATTCAGGAATAGTCATAAAATATCTGGTTATTTCGGGATGGGTAACTGTTATTGGGCCACCCTTTTCTATCTGAGCTTTAAATCTCGGAATGACAGATCCGTTTGACCCCATAACATTCCCGAAACGGGTCGTAATAAATTTAGTTTTTGGTTTAAGTAAACTCTTAAAATTTGCTCTAACGTTCTCCGAAGCTGATAATATATTATTGTTATTTAGCGATTGGATATACATTTCTGCAAGACGTTTAGAAGCTCCCATAATATTAGTGGGTTTTACAGCTTTGTCTGTAGAAATCATAATAAACTTTTCTACCTCATGATCTATCGAAAGCTCGGATATGTTTTTCGTACCTAATACGTTGGTTAATATAGCTTCTGCAGGATTATTTTCCATCATCGGAACATGTTTATAAGCCGCTGCGTGAAAAACAATCTGTGGTTTAAATTCTTCAAACAGTGTTTTCATTCGGCTTTTGTTCTGGATGTTGGCCATGAATATTTTGGTTTTACCTTCAGGATAATAATCTTGAATTTCAAGCTGAAGTTCGTGTAAAGGTGTTTCTGCCTGATCGCAGAGGATGATATACTCTGGGTTATAGTTTAAAACCTGACGTACAATTTCGGAGCCTATTGAGCCTGCTGCTCCGGTAATCAAAACTCTCTTTCCGTTTATCTCTTTTGATAGATTATTCTTTTTGAGGATAATAGGTTCCCGTTGTAAAAGATCTTCAATTTTCAAGTCCTGTATCTGATTAGGACTTAATTTACCATATAGCCATTTATCAGAAGACGGCACTGTAACCACTTTAATACCCAGTTCTATACATTTTTCAATTGCTTTCTTTTTTCCATTAATATTTAGATCGTTGCCAACTAATAAAACTTTATTGATAGCATATTTTTTCTTAAGAGTTTCTATGCAAAATGACGGATATACATTTTTTTGTTCTATATGTTTGTTTATTTTATCCTGATCATCATCAATAAAACCAAAGACATTTATAGGTGTTTCCTGACAGGTATCCAATGCTTGTTTCACCAGAATTGAGGTGTTGTCAGTTCCATAAATTAAAATATTATCCTTTATATTTCCGGGTTGTAAATCTTTTAAATATCCAAAAATGTGTTTGACGGCTATTCTCAAAATAATTAACAAGGATGAAGAAATAAAAAAGTTCAATAACAGTACTTTGTCAAACCATTTCCACGGAAGTTTAAAATATGGAGCAACAAACAAATTACTGATAAGCATAAAACCAATACTGCTTATTAGCACTGCCATGAATACGCGGAAGATATCTTCTGTATTGGAATATCTTATGATTCCTGTATGAATTCTCATGTTGATAAACACGTAAATAGAGATCACACTGTAAAGTCCTATATATAGGATATCGCTGGTGTAAAACAATTCAGCAGATTCAATTTTTTTTGTCAGCAATAAAGACATAAAGAGTGTCCAGATTACGATTAACTGATCGATCAATAATATCAGCCATCTTGAATGTACTTTATTGCTAAATAATAACTTTTTCATAATAAGAGTAATTTTAGATAAATGATAGAGAGGAAAATAAGGTAATGAAAGCTCTGTATAAAGGGAAATAGTCGATTGCTATTTTTTTATCAATTCCTCGCTTATCAAGCAAATAGTTGTATGCTTTGCGGTTTGCAATGAACCGGAAACTTTTATAGTTTAAGAACAGATCTGAAAAAGCCGATTTCCATCGGAACAGGGAATCTTCTTTAAAGCCGAGCCCCCCACCTAGATGAAGAAACTTCATTCCCCTTTCCCGTCCAATAATGGTAATTTCATCAACTAGAAATTTTGCAGGAGATTGATTTAAATATGATGCTTTAGTAGCAACCAAATGTGCCTGAATAATGCCGTGAGAAAAAGAGATGATCATTGCACATGTTATTTCATCACCTAAATAAACCAATAATAATCTGCAGTCAAACTCTTTTGAATGAATTAGGCTTGTAAAGTATTGTTTGTCAAATAAATAGTATTCAGTTGAACCGATTCGACACATGTTTTCTGTATAGATATCAATGAATGTATCAATATCTTCCTGTCGTTTTGATTCCTTTACGAAGTATCCTTTATTCCGGCACCTTTTGATCGCTCTAGTGGCTGACCGATCGTACTTTTTACGCTGAACATCTAAAGGTAAATTCAGATCGAGTGCAACAGTAAGTCCATTTTCATGAACCCCCTCAAATTCTTTCATCAAAATATACTGATCAAAAAAAGGGTTCAATCGGGAGAATACGGAGACTATCTGTTCGTTTTTCAGAAATTTTAAAAATGACTTTTTAAAATTATCGATTAATCCTTCATCCAGGTGTTCGAATTTTTTACTTGCAATTGGTCCAGGATATCCATACACAGAGCTTAAATCAAAAAATGGCGAATCAGGGATAACTCTTTTGAGGAACGGAAAGGCTATGAAATTTTCACCTTCTTCATAAATCAAGAGTATAGGATTACCACTATTGTCTAAAGAATGATAATGCCAGGTATGATAAAAATCGTGTACAAAAGAGCGTTTAATGTAAGAATTCCATTCGATTCTTTCGTTAAGGGTAAGTAATTTAATCATATAGTACATTTTTAGGTGGTCACAAGACCAAGAGGTTAATCAAATACTAACATATATCAGCTAATATTGGAGTATTGCATTATTTAACGGCATAAAGTCGCATCTGTATAAGGAGAAATACTCAATCTTATTATTAGGATCGATTCCTATACGATCAACTAAGGAATTATATATTGGCTCATTGGCGCCATACGTAGGCTTTCCATTGCTCTTTGTGAAAAAGAGTAATTAATTTTCTCATGATAGTAAGTGAACTAAGGTTAGATGGGAAACTCTTTTTTATTTAATTCCATTTTAATAAATCCATTTACTTCATTGGAGCCTACTGCAACAAAACCCATTCTTTCGTAAGTTTTATAAGCAGAAATATTTAATGGATTTACCTCTAATAAGACACATTTTAAACCTAGTTCGAAAAAAGCATATTTTAATATAAGCTTTGTAGCTTGCTTGCCTATTCCGTTTCCCCATAAGCTTTTTTCACCTATGAATATATGAAAGGATGCCAGTCCATTATTTATAGTTAATAACTGAATATTTCCTATGTATTGATTGTTTTCTTTAAGACAAATTGCAAACCGTCGTTCATCCTTATTCTCTAATTTGCCTTTTATCCATTCCTGTTCAGTTTCTAAAGAAATGTATCTATCAGGTTTAAATTCAGTATATTTCCAGATGTCAGAATCATTTCTCCACTGATAAGAGACATTTGCATCGCTTAAAACCAATGGTCTTATATAAACTAAATTATCCATCCTATTTTTTTAAAAGATTTAAAGTAAATTCATAATGTGAATCAAAAAATAAAGAGGCTAGTAAATAGAATTAAGATGCTAGTTCATGTATTATATCTTTCAACACACAAACTATTCGTTCCATATCTTTTATAGTATACCGATGATCTATTGGTAGTGGGACAAGGTGTTTTGCCAGATGATTTTCAAACATCTGTTCGTTTGTCCACTTAAAAACATTAGGCCAATAGGTAGGAACAAATATTTTATTCGCTATAAGTTTAGTTTTAACTTTATCATTTGAAATAAGAAGAGGGTATACCATAGGAACAGCATCTAAAGGTATTTCAATATCAAGTTCATTTATTAGAGCCAAATTTTCCTGCAGATAATTATAGTTTTGTTTTCTTATTTTTTCACTGTTTTGATAATTAATTCCAGAAAGAATTTTCTGCGTTAGAACAGACATCTTTTTTATATCGTTGTTTTCAAGACTTTTATCGTTTTCAACAAAATCCCCATATGAATTTTCACTCCCAACATCGATACTCTTTATAAGATGTAACAATCTATCAAAAGATATGTCCGTTTCTATGTTCAATCGGAGACTACTATTAAGTTGCAAGTAAGCACCATCAGAGACGCCAAAAAACTTTCTGCATGAATATATTGTATCGATCTTATCTATTGGTTTTGAAAAGAAGGCCTGCGAATTATCAACAATTAAATTTTTAACGTTTTTGCTTAATTTTTCTACTGTATGCTGTTTTATGCCGAAATAGTTGGTATACAAAAAGCATTCAGTATATCCAATTTCAAAATCAACAATAGGGTCTAACTGTTTATCCAGTGTATAAAACTCATATGGAACTGCCAATTTTAACATAGGTTCCAATATCGTATCACACGTAAAATAGGGTATATAAATTTTAGTATACCCCTTAACCTTCAATATATATTCTAATGCATTTCTGGTTGTATTTAATTTTATGAGTGAAGGATAGTATTCTTCGCCATTTGAGAGTTGTAACTGAAAAAAGCCTCCAATGGTTTTCTGAAGTTCTTTTTGATCTTTCATAAAAATTGGAAGTTAAATTTTCTCAAAAAACTATTAACCTTGACTCGATAAATACATTCTTTTATGAGGAGGTTGATAAAACTCGTACAAATCTGCTGGAATTCTGGCGTTGTAACCAACAACTTGCCTTAAGCTTTCACTTAAAGATTCTCCAAATTCATAACCTAAATATCTTGGAAAATCAAACATCGGCTTAAAGAATGGTTTGGTGAAACTTAATGTTAATACTTTTCTAGCATTTTCAGTATAATTTTTACCGGCAGCATGCCATAAGTTAGAATCAAACAAGATAATGCTGCCTTTTTTTGTTATCGCCCGGTCAGCGTGTTTGTAAAAATATTCCTCACTTGGTTTAATATCTTCTTTGTGTGAGCCTGAAAGTAAATAAGTAGCACCATTCTCTTCTGTAAAATGATCAAGCAACACAATCATTTGGATCATCATTTTCATATTTCCGGTAAAACTTCTCAAATCCCGATGAATATTTTGAACATACGGCCTATCATTTTTCATGTTAATAACTGCGCTGAACCCATTTAAAATATAGTTTCCACCTAAAAAGAAGCGTATTTCCTTATCACAAAACATTTGTTCTAAAAAATGTAAACTAAAATTGTCACATTCCAATAAATGATGAAGGGTTCCCTCCATATTTGTTTCAATACCGTTTTGGGTTTGGATTTCTCTTCTTTGCAAATAAGCCGGTTCCAGGTCATTAATAATTTGAGTAATCAGCCCTTCATTAAGAGCGTTTTCATATATAACCCAACCAAACTGATCAATTGCATTCTCAAAGTCACTAATAGTAGCTCCAGAGTAATTAAATATATTTTTCAAAGCATACAGATTTAATGGTTAAAAATTTATTTTTTTTAGAGAACCCGGTATTTTGAAATCGGATTGCTTTTATTTAATGTCCATTTCAGGGTAACGGTACAAGGGGAAATAATTTATATTTAAATCGTTCTTTCTTTCTTTGATCAGATCATTGTATACGACTGTATCCGATACAAATTTCCAGGTAGAATCTTCGAGAAACAGATTTGAAAAGGATGATTTGAATTTAAATAAGGAGTCTTCCCGACCTCCCAAACCACCGCCCAGGTGAAAATACTTCATTCCCAGCTGCCTACCTATTATACTTATTTCGTCCGTGAGTAACTTACTGGGCGATTGATTAACATAATCGACTGCTGTGGCAGACAGATGGTTTCGGATTATGCCTCCACAACACATAATAATTGCGCCGCAAATCATTTTAATTCCATCATACATCACGATTAACTTGCAACTATCCTCTTTAATGATTGCTGCAAAATAATCTTCGTTGAAAAAATAGCTTTTTTCTGCTTTCAGCCGGTGCATGTTCTCATTGTACATGGCCGTAAATAAACTTATTTCATCTCCGGTTTTAGCTTCTTTAATAATGTAAGGCATCTTTCTCAAGTGTCTGATTTGTCTGCCCATCCTTTTTTCATAGCCTATTCTTTGCTCTTCAATAGAAATGGATAAGTCCATGTATACAGTTTTACCATTGTTGGAAATACCTCCTATTTTTTCAATCAACACTTTCTGGTCAATAAAAGGATTAAGTCTACAGAAAACACAGATATACCTTCCAGTGTTCATGAAGTTTAAGAAGAAATACTTGAAATTTTCAAGTATCTGGTCACTTATGTCTGCAAATTTTCTATTGGAAATCGGCCCTGAATAACCATATACAGAAGTCAGGTCATATAAACCTGAATTTTCAATTTCTCTTTTTAGCAGAGGTAGCGCAATAAACACATCCGATTCTTCGTAAACGAAAAGAAATGGATCCCCGTTTTTCTCTAGTGAATGATAGTGCCAGGTATGATAAAAATCATAGTTTACAGAATTATGGACATATGTTGTCCATTCTTCCGATTGTTGAAAATTGATCAAGCGATATGCCATGAATTATAGTATTTTTAAAGAACTACAGTTTTTTAGATGTACAAGCTAGCCAACGTTCATGATTTTCAGCATTTCTGCATTGACAAGGTTCACATCAAATTTCTCTTTTGCGAATTTTCGACCATTGATACCATATGAGATTATATCTCGGGTATTATTTATGTAGTGCTCCATTTTGGAAGCAAGCGCTGGAATATTTTTTACCGGAACCAAAAAACCATTAGTACAGGAAGGTGAAACATTTACAGTTTCACGACATCCAACAGAATCGCTGGTAATGATGGCCCTTCCCATGGCCATGCCTTCTAGGATACATCTGGGAACACCTTCTCCATAATACGAAGGGAGTACAACGATGGATGAATTTTTTATATACGGTCTTACGTCATCCACTTGCCCAATATATTCCAAGGTATCTCCAGATTGGATTTTGAAATACAGTTCTTTGTTAATGGAGTCAATGTTATCATCAAAAGAACCAATAAGCCTGAATTTTATATCCGGGTATTTGGATCTGATGGTTTTCG